>Ga0207055_1107_pt1 | contig 18879 bp, 14 predicted proteins | sample Alteio_BWMinCont_57_FD_153293 | JGI IMG/M metagenome (GOLD analysis project Ga0207055, IMG submission 153293) | Enriched cells from forest soil in Barre Woods Harvard Forest LTER site, Petersham, Massachusetts, United States -... | ecosystem: Environmental > Terrestrial > Soil > Temperate forest >...
TGGCTGCATGCTGGAACGTGACAGGCCGAGGATGGCGACTTCGGGATGATTGACGATAGGTGAAAATCCGTCGCCACCGATGCCGCCGAGGTTTGTAATGGTGAAGGTCCCGCCTTGCATTTCTTCCGGCGTCAGTTTCTTCTCACGGGCTTTCAGGGAAAGCTGAGTGAGTTCGGTGGCTAGTTCGACGATGTTCTTCTTGTCCACGTCGCGGATCACGGGAACCAGCAGACCGCGGTCGGTGTCGACCGCGACGCCGATGTTGATGTACTGCTTGTAAACGATTTCTTCCTTCGCCATGTCGATGCTGGCGTTGAACTGGGGAAAGATTTTAAGCGCCGAGGCGCAGACTTTCAGGGCGATGGCGGTGACCGTCATCTTGCCGCCAGCTTCCTGGGCTTTGGGAGCAAAGCGGGCGCGTAGCTGTTCGAGTTCAGTGATGTCGGAGTGATCCTGCTGGGTGACGTGAGGGATGGTGGTCCAGGCCTGCCACAGGTGTTCGGCGGTCTTGCGGCGGACGCCACGGATGGAAACACGTTCGACCTTTCCCCACTTGGTGAAATCGGGGAGATCTGGTTGCGCGAATTGCGTGCCGCGAGGGGCCGCGGTAGCGGAGGCCAGCAGCGACTTGGAGTAGTTCTTGACGTCGTCTTCACTGATGCGGCCGCCGGGGCCGGAGCCCTTGACGCCGTGAATGTCGAATCCGAGTTCCCGAGCGAGTCGTCGCACGTGCGGGGCAGCGGGCACGGGTTCGCCGTGGTCGCTTCCGGCAACTTTGCCCAACTGCGCTGGCATGGTGAATGACGGGGGCAGCGCTTGAGGCTTATCGGGCGGCAGGGCCTGTTCTTCGGTTTTGCCTTCGGCTTGGATGGCAGCCTGGAAGGTCTGACGAGCGGCAGTCTGTTCGGAGAAATGTTCGACGGGAACGTGCCTGGGCTTTTCGGCCGGCGGAGGTGCGCCGCCTTCAAGCGTGAAGATGACTTGCCCGACTTTGATCTTTTCGCCCTGCTTGACCCGGATGTCTTTCACGACTCCGGTGACGGAGGACGGAACCTCGACCACGGCCTTATCGGTTTCGAGTTCCATCACCGGCTGACCTTCGGAAACCTTGGAGCCGGGAGAAATCATGAGCCGGACCAATTCGCCTTGTTCGATGTTTTCGCCGAGTTCAGGGAGCTTGAATTCGATGGAAGCAGATGTGTCTGATGCACGACGCGCGGGCGCTGGGGCGGCTGCCGATTGGGCCGGGGCAGCAGCGGGGGCCGCTTTCGGGACGGGCGCTGCGGTTTGCTTGGCCGGCGACGGTGCCTGGGTGCCGGCGCCGTTGTCCACGGTGAAGATTACCTGGCCGACTTTGATCTTTTGTCCTTGTTTGACGTGAACCTCCTTTACTGTCCCAGTCACTGATGAAGGCACTTCGACGACGGCCTTATCGGTTTCGAGTTCCATCACGGGCTGGCCTTCGGTGATGCTGGAGCCGGGCGAGATCATCAGCCGGACGAGTTCTCCCTGGTCGATGTTTTCGCCGAGCTCGGGTAGTTTAAATTCGGTCAACACTTGCTCCCTTTTGATTTTCGTGCCGCAGCGCCTAAAGGCGCGGTTGAAAGGCCAGGTTTGCGGCACGCCTGAAGGCGTGCCCTGATACGAATCTTTCGTTTTCAACAACCGCGCTACTCTTCTAACTGAATGCAGGGTTTGGTTTCTCCGGATCGATGCCGAGATCGCGAACTGCTTTCTGAGCCTCCTCCGGGGCGATTTGTTTCTCCGTGGCCAACGCGTTCAGGGTTGCCAGGACAATGTGCTTGGCGTCAACCTCGAAGAAGTTGCGCAGCGAAGCGCGACTCTCGCTGCGGCCGAAGCCGTCCGTGCCTAACGCAACCAGCGGCCCGGGCACCCAGCGCGCGATGGATTCCGGCAGAATCTTCATGTTGTCGGACGCGGCCACAAACACACCCTTGGCGTCTTTCAAGCACTGGCTCACAAAGGGTACTTGCGGCGGCTGGCCGGGATGCAGCATGTTCCAGCGGTCGCAGTGGTTGGCTTCGCGGTAGAGACGCTTGTAACTGGTAACGCTCCAAACATCGGCAGCCACGTTGTACTTCTCTTCGAGAATCTGTTGGGCCTTGAGCACTTCGTACATAATCGCTCCGCTGCCAAAGAGCTGAGCCTTGAGTTTTGCGTCTTTCTTCTCGGACGCTTTGAAACGGTAGAGGCCACGCAGGATACCGTCGCGCACGCCTTCTCCTTGAGGCATTTCCGGCATGGGCAGCGGTTCGTTGGTGACCGTCAGATAGTAGAAAACCGACTCCTGATCGATGTACATGCGCTTGATGCCGTCCTGAATAATGACGGCGATCTCGTAAGCGAACGCCGGATCATAAGCAAGAATGTTGGGCACAGCGAGCGCCAGCACGTGGCTGTGGCCGTCCTGATGTTGCAGACCTTCGCCGGCGAGTGTGGTGCGTCCGGCGGTGCCGCCGATCATGAAGCCGCGAGTGCGCATGTCGGCCGCTGCCCAGATCAGGTCGCCGATCCGCTGGAAGCCGAACATGGAGTAATAAATAAAGAAGGGAATGGTGTTGATGCCGTGAGTCGCGTAGGCGGTGCCGGCGGCGATAAACGAGCACATGGAGCCGGCTTCGGTGATGCCTTCTTCGAGAATTTGTCCGTTCAAGGCTTCTTTGTAATAGAGAAGCGTGTCCATGTCGACTGGCTCGTAGAGCTGGCCGACGCTGGAGTAGATGCCGATTTGACGGAACAGGGCTTCCATGCCGAAGGTGCGGGCTTCGTCGGGAATGATGGGAACGATGAGTTTGCCGATTTCCGGGTCGCGCAGTAACTTCCCCAGCATTCGCACAAACACCATGGTGGTGGCGACATCGCGGCCTTCAGTGCCTTTGTAGAACTCTTCAAAATGCGATTCCCAGCCTGAGGCGATGGGCCTGGAGCGAACTTTCCGTTCCGGTAAGTAGCCGCCCAGTTGCTTACGTCGCTCCTGCATGTAGCGGATCTCGGGACTGTCATCGGCGGGACGATAGAAGGGCGCGTCGTGCAGTTCGGCGTCAGGGATGGGAATTCCGAAGCGCGAGCGGAACATCTGTAACTCGTCGTCGTTCAGCTTTTTCTGCTGATGGGTGATGTTCTTGCCTTCGCCGGCTTCGCCCAGGCCATAACCTTTGATGGTCTTGGCGAGGACGATGGAGGGCGCACCCTTGTGATCGACAGCGGCGCGGAAGGCTGCGTGCACTTTGATCGGATCATGGCCACCTAGGCGCATGCGAGCAAGCTGCTCGTCGGACAAGTGATCCACCATTTTCAGAAGGCGGGGATCGCTGCCGAAGAAGTTCTGGCGGAAATAAGCTCCGCTCTCGACGAAGTATTTCTGATACTGACCGTCGCTGATCTCTCCCATGCGCTTGACCAGCAACCCGTCACGGTCGTTGCGGAGGAGGCTGTCCCAATCAGTGCCCCAGATGCACTTGATGACATTCCACCCCGCGCCGCGGAAAATCGCTTCCAGTTCCTGAATGATCTTGCCGTTGCCGCGAACGGGACCGTCGAGGCGTTGCAGATTGCAATTGACTACGAAGATGAGGTTGTCGAGACGTTCGCGGGAAGCGAGGGTGATGGAACCAAGCGATTCGGGTTCGTCCATCTCACCGTCGCCGAGAAAGGCCCAGACTTTGCCTCCGGTAGTCTGCTTCAAACCCCGGTTTTCAAGATAGCGCATGAAGCGCGCCTGATAGATGGCCTGAATAGGCCCGAGCCCCATGGAAACGGTGGGAAACTCCCAGAAATCGGGCATCAGCCAGGGATGCGGATAGGAAGAGAGACCACCCTCGGGCTTCAGTTCGCGGCGGAAATTCTCCAGCTTTTGTTTGGGGATGCGGCCTTCGAGATAGGCGCGGGCATAGATTCCTGGGGCAGCGTGTCCTTGAAAATAGACCAGATCGCGGTCGCCGCTTTCGGTTCGCGCATGCAGGAAATGGTTGAACGCGACTTCATATAAGGTGGCGGCTGAGGCATAAGTCGAAATGTGTCCGCCGATGCCTTCCTGAAGTTTATTGGCCCGGACTACCATGGCCAGCGCATTCCAGCGGACCAGGCTCTTGATGCGACGTTCCATTTCCTGGCTACCCGGGAAGGGTGGCTGCTGGATGGCAGAAATCGTATTGGTATAAGGCGTGGTTGCGGTGAACGGCAGGTTTACGCCGGCGGCGCGCTTGGCATGCAGGGAAAGCTGTTGCAGCAATCGTCCAGCGCGCTCCGGCCCACCCTTGGACAAGACATAGTCCAGGGAATCCAGCCACTCGCGGGTTTCAAGAACTTCTAATCCGTTGGTTTGGGTCTCAGGCAAAGCTATTTCTCCGTCTGGCGGGAATCTTCCATCATAGACAATTGCGCGGATTTTTGCTGGCAGGGCGGGGTTGAAACTTCATGCGTGGCCGCGCACAATAACGAAATGGGAATCCGTTCCCAGGTGAAGAGCATCTCAGAGCACGGAGGCCGGAGCCCCGAAGGTGCCTCCACCAACGATTTTCGTAGGCGGCCGAAACATCGGCCGCCAGACTAAGCAACGAAGGCAGCCCAGCCGTTGCCTGCATTCCAATTTTCAAAGAAGAGGAGATTCCCCATGTCGAAAAGAAATGCTTCTACGCCGCCGTCGCGGGTGAGCGCTCAGCCCCGAATCCATCAAAGGGCGGGCGCGATCCAGGAGTACGGCACGGTTACGCACGCTTTGCCGTTGGAGCTGGAAGAGCCGATCCGGCTCGAAATGACGGAAAAGCTGAACCAGTTGTTGGCCGACACCATGACCCTGCGTGATCTGTACAAGAAGTCGCACTGGCAGGTTGCCGGGCCGACATTTTATCAACTGCACTTGCTGTTCGACAAGCATTTCGGCGAGCAGTCGGAGTTGGTGGACACCATTGCCGAGCGGATTCAGTTGTTGGGAGGCTTGAGCATCGCGATGGCCCACGACGTGGCGGAACTGACGCGGATTGAACGTCCGCCCCGAGGCAGGGAAGAGGTCCCGGTCCAGCTTTCTCGCTTGCTCGATGCGCATCAGTTGATTATCGGGGAGAGCCGGGAGTTAGCCGAGCGGGCTTCCAAGCTGGGCGACGACGGCACCAACGATCTGGCAGTCAGTGATGTGCTCCGCACCAACGAACTGCAGTCCTGGTTTGTCAGCGAGCATCTGGTGAACATGCCGCTGGTGGAAGCGGTACAGACATCGGCGGCGGCCGACTAATGAAGCCGGCAATCGTGGGACGACGCAGGCAACGTTCAGAGTGCTCCGGCGATTTTACCGGTGGGATATTGCAAGCCTAGTAACACGACTTGCCGGGTCATGAGTTCGTAGCTCTCTGCGACGCGCGCGGGGGAAATCCGACGCCCGGGGAAAAGCATGGCCAGGTAAAGCTTGGGGACTGCCTGGAAGGCATAGCTGCGCAAACGGATGGCATTGTCGATGAGCTTGCCGGCGGCTTGGGCGGTTGCGGGATCGGGACTGTGACTTGCGGCTTCCGCGAAACGCATCAGCACTGCGGCATTGAACGCAGCGCACCTGACATACTCCACGGCAGCTCGTAGACGCTCGCGCTGAATACGGCGAAAATCCACTGGCGGCAAGTGACGGCGCAGGTAATCCTCCTCTTCCGGATCCACTAGATTTCGAAACGCCCGGAGATCGACCGAGCGAATTTGGTCGATCGGCGGCGTATTCCCGTGGCTCTTAGCCAGACGGATGATGACGGGCACGCTCAATGCCAGTACTGCGAGGATGATGGATATGGTCATGGTTGTAACAACCTTTCCAACTCCTGGTTCCAGGTTTCCAAGTCATCCGGCGGCAAGGGGCCGTCGGGTGGTTGCGGGGTTTGCTCGGGTGCGAGCATGTAGGACAGCCACACCAGCACGGCGATGAGATAAGTGGAGTCGCTCATCAGCCACACTGTGTACTCGTTCCTCTGAAATACCGCAAGGGGCAGCTGGGATTGAATCGCACTGATGGCGAGGCTGGAACTACTGAGAATCGCCAACCCCAGGGCAATGCCGAACGTTCGACTACGCCAGGACAAGCGAAAATAACTATAGAAAAGGAACAAGAAAACCAATTGTCCGCACTGCAACGTACGCGCAGAACGTTGGATGACAGCGGAGAATGAGGTCCAATACTTTGCCCCCGGCCCAGGGGCGAGCCAGGCAAGGGCCAGGACGCCGGCCAGGAGAACAATCGTGCTGGCACGGAACGCGGCGCTTCCCAGATCTCTCACTGCAGGATACTGGTGCAGTCTGAGAGTGAATATTTGATAGATGATTGCAAAAGCCAGTACCGCTTCTACACCGTTGCAAACGGCGACGCCGGTAAAAAACTGATTTCCACTAACGGAGCGGGCGTAGTTCATAGCTACCACCGCCGTGCCAGTCAGGGCGATCCATGCGCTGTGAACTGTAAACAGCGGAAACTGCTTATAAAGGCGGCATCTAACCGTCACTAAGAACAATACGAGCGAAAGCGCGACCCGCGTAAACCAGACTATGTGCCAGGCCAGAAACATAGGCTACCGCGTTGAATCATAGCTCTTTCCGCGGTAGCCCACAAGAATTTCTGGGAGACAGGCTACGGGATCAGAACGGCCGGCAGAGCAACGCCTGGCTTAGTGCATCCGGTAACCGGGTCGCAAGGCGGTATAGGCTCGTCTGCCCACAGATTGGTTGGAACAGACAGGGAGGCAAGAAACAACAAGGAGGCGAACCACAATAGAGTTTTCTTCACGGCGAAATCTCCTTTTCAGGTGAATTGCGCCGTGATAATGTGTCAGCCGAAGGCTTTTGGTTTGCGGGGCCTGGATAATTTCAGCGTTCGGAAAACGTAACTGCTATGACCCTCATCTCAGCTCTGGAAGACCTGCAGGGAACCACGCTGTGTGCCATCGCAGGATGCTTGCGCAAGCTGGAATACGTGGCAGGGCTGCGGAAACAAGGCGGAACTTACACGCACTGGGGCTTGGTTCGGGTTCACGGGGAAGGGACCGCGGAAAAGGCGCTGGCACAAGCCCATCGGGCTCTGCTTTCGGACGTATTATCCACTCCGCTGCGGAGCCTGGAAAAGGATGTGGAGCAATCCAGCGAGTTGGCAGGGGTTCCGGCAAAGCTCTATCTGGAGCAGCTTTCCGGTGCGAACTCCAAACTGATGCCACCCAGTCCAGGGGCGGGATCAGCGCGTCATCTTAGTTCAGTGCTTCAGGCGCTTTCGAGTCTGTTGACCCATCGAACATCGCGCGCCATTCCCCGAGCTTGAGCGCGACGCCCACGACTTGACCGATGACTTCGGCCTCCTGGGGATAACGTAAGGCGCGGGCTGCGACCGGCGACAAGGGATGCGGTTGTAAGATTAGGCCTTCCTTGGTTAGTGTGCACCAGCAGCAGATGTGCCCGTTGCGAGTCTCGACGAAGTAAATGGGACGTTCGTATTCTGACCTCCAGCGACCCTCCAACACCTTGTTTCTGGATTCATCCACCTGCACAAAACTGCCCGGGGGAAGAATTGGATACATGGTCAGATCTTCGCTACCGATGTAGCCGTAGGTGTACTCATAAGACGCAAAGCGGGCGAGATAGGCCAGCGGAACCAGTCCCCACTGTTCGACCATGCGGCCAAAGTTCACCGTACGGCGGGGATCGAAGCCGGGATCCAAGCGCAGGGGCACCTGCACCGCCGAAAGGTTGGCCAAGGCATCGGAGACGTGAGACTTGGGGGGCATGACAAAGTCGAGATCGGATGCCATCCGGTTCAGGTCCACGCCATACCATGACACAATGTCACGTATGTCCCGCCGGTAGATGGCGGCAAGTGAATAGAAGCGAAAGATGTTGGGAACGACGCCTTTTGTTTCGATATCCGAAAGCCGGCTGGGAGAGAGGGCGAACTCGTCATTGCCATACTTCAGGGCAATGCGTGCGCTGGCCGTCTCCACATCCCGCATCGTCAAGCCGAGTTGCTCGCGCAACAAGCGTAGATTCTGTCCGCCCGGACACATACCGCCCCCTCTAGCCTGGCCAACAACACCAACCCCAGCAGCGAGTTACCAGCAAGTGCTGAGCGGGGAGAATCGCAGCCTCCACCGCATTCGACCGTGCGGCAACTCGAGTTGTTTTTCGTCACGCTTCGTGTTCCGGTTTCGGAACAGACCGCAAAACCCGGATCGCACGGGGTGCCGTCGTTTCCCGAATCGGGAATCCAGCACCCGCAGTCTCACCACCGGTTGGAAATCAGGGATCCGAAATACCGGGGGACGAGAGCCGCCGATCTAAAGCCGGGTAGAAGAGTACCAGACTAGACTCAGCGCATCCAGGCAATTATCACCAGGACCAGAGGCAGATAAATCACCGAAGCGTGTACCACTGGCGCACAAGGGTCGCAGAAGCTATTCCGCCTAGTCGATGTGCTCGATGTGGTGCCAAGCCATCCGGTGGGCACGGACCGCGGAGAACAACATGCAAAGCAGAGGAGTACGCCTAAACGGTGTGTAAACAATAAGATAAAACAAGTTGGTAATGGGTCGGCCGAATTAACCATCACGGCTAGGTATAGTCCCGCGAGGGTACTGAGGAGAGGCCGCGGTGCAAGAAGAGAAGGGAATCAGGAAATAATGGGTGCGACCGGGGCCGCACCCGTCTTGCGACCGGGGCGGTTAGAACTTCCGCGGTGGAAAGGCTGCGATGGAGAGCAGCCCGTTGCTATTGCTGTCTGTGATCGGTGAGGATGCCGCTTCCGTCAAAGTGCAAGACGATCCGCTCCTGGAAACCTCGACGATGCCGATCGAGCCCGGCGTACTGAACTGGTGGTTAGAGCTAGGCGTGCCGAACTCCGCCTCCCACAGCACCGTTCCGGTGCCAGTGGTGCCGGCGGTTTGAATGACACCATTCCATTCCCACTGCTGGTCATACTTGTTGAGCACGTTGGAGATGCAGCCGAGCGAAAGCGTGCCGGTGGAGGTATCGAAATTCTCGACGGTGATTTGTCCCGAGTAGGTGTTGCTTACGTAGACCAGGGTATCGTCGGGGCTGAACCACACGGTGTTGGAGTTCGATCCGGCCCCCAGGTTGCGGTAGGCGGTGGTTGGTCCTAGTCCGCTGGCGGTGATCGCGGCTACTTCGACGTCGTTGGCGAAAGTAGCGTCGCCAAAGACTGCCCATTTGCCGTCGGAGGAAATATCTACTCCGGCAGGGACGTCCCCGAAGGCATCACCGGCGGCGATTTGCCGGTCGTTATTCGAAACCGGCGTGCCGCCGGTGATGTTGAACGACTGGTAGGAGCCGTCGCCATAGGCCACCGCCAAAAGGTTGCCGTGGGTCTTCAACCCATCCAAGGCGCCACCGTTCGATCCGATGGCTGAAGTGTCAGATACGAACGTCAACTGGCAACCGGAAGAAATCTTGAAAGTTCCAATCGTGTTCGACGCGGTGAAGGCAGCGTACAAGTAGTCTCCGCCCAGCACCAGAGCCAAGCCGAGGCTGGTGCTGCTGTCACCGGAAGATCCTGAGAACGGACCGGTGACGGTGTTGGTTTTGGCGTTGTATCCGGTGATGTTGCTGGAGCCGGAATTGGAAATGTAGGCGCAGACCCCGTTGCTATCGGAAACCACGTTGACACCGACGTTGGCAAAATAGCCGCCGCCGAGTCCTTTCCCGCCCGTCTTGACCACCCGGACCTGGGTGAGCGACGGGTTCGCCGGCGAGCCCGTGGCCCGGTAGATGGTCGCGGTGTTAGCGGAATCGTTGTCATCGTTTGTGACCACGTAGTGTTGTGCAGAGCTCACCGCGCAGAACCCAATTACGATTGCGAGAACGGCGAGCAGCCTCGAACTCCTGTGTAGATGTCGCATTGACTTTCCTCCTCGTGCGATTGGCTGGGATGGCGGGAGCCTGCCCAGCTTATGACCCCGGAACCAGAAGTGCAAGGGGAAATTGAGACGGATTCCGCGTCGCTGATATCAGCCTCGTTTAGGGGCGCTTCGGGTAGGCGCTGATTGAATGAGCGGTTGCCCCGGACAGATTCAAGGAACTGGCCGGAGTCAAAGTAGTTCCGTTTACCTCGTAGGAGTACAAAACGTTGCCGGACAAATTGGCGATGATTTGCACCAAAGGGCTGCCGGTTCCGCTGATACCGACGGTCTGGACGTTTCCGGCGATGAAGGCGGCGGAGTTCGCGACACTGTTGTCAAAGATGATGGCGCCCTGATTGAAGCTAGCCACGATGATGCCGGCGGGATAGCCCTGGCCGAAGCCGGAAGCTGCCAAATAAAGGTTGCCTACGCCAGTTTTTGCGGCCACAGGGCTGAACCACGGTACTTCCACATTCGTGACCGTACTGCTGGAGTATGTTTGCAGCGCCGCGTTGGTGAAGCCTTTAGGCGTGAGTGTAGCGCTGAGCGTGGACGATCCGGACGCGCTGGCGTTGCCCCAAACCCAGAAATGGCCGTCATCGGTCGCGTCCTGCCCGGCGGGGAAACAACTCGTGCTTGAACACTCCGCAATCGCGTCAGCGAACACAAGCGTTGGGCCCAGAGCTGTCAGCACCCCGTTGGAGGAAGTCGCATAAGCCTGCGCACCTCCGATGCCAGGATAGGAAACGACCAGCACCTGGCCGCCGTGAGCCACGGTAAGGTCGGCTACGACGTCAGGCTCGGTGATTGGGCTGCCAGTGAGAGACAGAGAGCAATGGGATGCGATGGCCAGAACGGCGATGTTGCCGCTGCCGGACCAGGCAGAGTAAAGAAACTTGCCAGCTGGATCAACTGCCAGGCCGGTGCCATACAGGCTGCCGTTCAACTGGCTGTTGGTGAAGTTGGGAGTGACTTGGTTGAAGCTCGGTCCCTCGAACGCTGCAATATCGCTGCTACCCGAATCGGCGACAAACAAGCAGTGAGCGTTCTCTTCGATAGCGACCCCCGGAAGAGACAAGAATTCCCCGCCTAGACCGTTCCCGCCGGTATTGAGCGACTTGAACAACGTGATGTTCCCGGCGGCGGCGACTTTGAAGGCCGTCACGCTGTTGCCGGCAGGGTTGTCATGGTTGAGAAGGATGTAGCCCTGGCCAAAGCTGAGATTGGACAGCATCGCCAGTGTGGCGATGAGGGCGAAAGTCAAAACCACGCTTCGCATAGGCTTTCCTTTCGTCGGGAAGAATCGTTCCGGGGCTTTTCCGTTGCGTTGGAAATCAGCCGATAATATTAGTTCTTGGCGACAACTCGCGACAGGGGAGAAGAAAGACCTATGAACAAAGCTCAGGCAGGGTTTCGTGGGGTTGGGAAGACTTGGAGGCGCGGGTCGGAATCGAACCGACGCATAAAGATTTTGCAGACCCTGTATTAGCATCTCTAAGTCTTTGCTGTTCCGCATCAAGCCCGGAGTGTGCTGCTGAATTGTCCGCTTTTTGTCCGCCCAGTCCGCCGTCGTCTACTCCGCAGCCCCCGTTATCCAGGTCGTACCCCATCCCCACCGCTTAGCGACCTAGCGCCGCATGAACAGGGAGGACAAGCGATGCAATGCGAGAAAAAGAAGCGAGACGGTAAGCCATGCAGGGCACAAGCACGCGCTGGCAATAAGCATTGCGCGTTGCACGCCGAGCCCGGCCGGGCCAAGGAACTCGGCAGGCGAGGTGGGCACCGAAGGACGGTGTACCGCCCGGAAGCGTTGAAGGAATTTGAAGCACCGAAGACCGCCGCTGATGTACGCGATCTGTTGGCAGAGTCGATCATTGAAGTCCGCGCCGGGAAGCTCGATCCGAAGGTCGCCAACGCACTTGGGTACTTGGGGACGAGCCTGCTGCGGGCTCTGGAAACGGCTGACTTTGAGCGGCAGCTGGACCTGCTCGAGCGGCGAAGCATCAGGGAGGAGGACATGGTCTTCCAATCTAATGATCCGGCAAGCAACCCATAAGAGAGCGAAGGAGAACAATGTCATCAATTCAGGACCGACTAGAGCGGTTAGAGAACAGGCGCCGATTCATAGACTGGTTTATGGATCAGCGCCTCCTGGAAGGATTCACCCAAGAGCAACTTCAAGCTCTGGCACGCGAAGGACGATGGCCAGAGCCATTACCTGAACCACTGCCTAAGGGGAAAAGCCGGCTGCATCGGCTTGACCGGAAGAGCCTTGTCAAATTGTGGGAGGAAAGCGAGCGCCTGTTTGGGCATCGAAGGCAGGAGGAAGATGCGTTTTTCGGTGAACACGGTTATTGGCCGGAGCAACGAATGCGGCCTCGCTATTACCGGCAAGATGGATGTTTGTGCGTCGAATGGCAGCTCCAACCTAAAGGAGACCAACATGAAAGCAAATAATCAACCGACTTCGTCAAATGCAACGAGAACCAACCAACTAAAACAGGCACCCATGTCAAATATGTCGCAGGCAGACAAGAAGTTGAGTGGCGTTTGCTTGGGTACGAGGTGCTGACAGCCTTCCTCATGGCTCTCGTTCTTGTGCCAATTCTCGTCCACGAAAAGAACTTCCCGAGGTCCGCCGCCGAGGGAATCCTAGGTGCTCCGCGTTAGCCGTCTTTCTTGTGTCCAAGTACATGGAGCGTCGTACCAAGTCCAAGTGACTGTCCTGCCCGAAGAAACCACGGGGTGAAATTTCATGGGTGATGGGGACCAGGCATTGGCACTCAAAATGGCCCTTTCGGGGTCAATGAGTGATATCGCGATATTTCGCCAACGATTCCGGCTCACACTGCTATTCGCACTCGTTGATCCGCCAATCCGCCACATCGTGCGCCTTTAGCGATTCGAGATATTCGATGGTGGAAGCCACGTCAATACCCGGCGCAAAATCGAGGGTGTGTGGCCAAGCAACTCTCCAAACTGAAGGCATTCTGCTTCTTTCTCAGCTCAGCGTCATTGTCAGCATCGTCACCAAGATGGATCAACACTCTGATGCGTCACTGAACTGTCAAACTAAGTTTCATACTATGGGATGCCCCTTCGCTGACACCCTTAACGGTTACGAGGTAGGTTCCGGCCGGAGTGCCCGAGCTCGAACCTCCGGGAGGAGTTCCGCCCGGCGGACTTCCTCCGGGCGGGGTTCCATTTCCCGTCGCGCTTCCCCCACCACAGGAGCACATGATCAGAATCAGAAACAAGGAAACGGTTGCAGTGATCCTTGAAAACCTCCGCGAACCGCAAACAATACACCCCACCATCACGGTCCCGGCGAGCGCCCAGAAGATCTTTCCTGGCGGCAGATACTTCTTGCGCGAGGGGTAGGTCAATGCGGAGGTGGAGGGCGCCGTAGTTGTAACCGTCATCTCAAAGCTCGATGTTTGATTTAACGGAACATTCACGCTTGTCGGACTCACGCTGCATTTTGCACCTTGGGGAGCCCCGCTGCAGGAGAGACTCACGCTGCTGGCAAAGCCATACAAGCTTTCAGCGGTCAATTGATAAGTCGCGCTTTGGCCAGCTTTCACCGTGTCAGAACCGACAGTTGTGTTCAATTGGAAATCAGAACCGTAACCCATGACGCCTATTCCATACTGGTTGTTGTTCTGACCGTTTACGGTCACTGCGATGCTGACGTTGACTGGTCCTCCGGTTTGCGAAGGAGTGAAAGTAGCGTTAACTCGGCAGCTCGCACTTGGCGCAAGCGTCCCGCAATCGTTGGTCTGTGAAAAACCCTGACCCGGCGCTCCCATGGTAATTTGTATCGGGCTGGTTTGTTGATTGGTCAGCACTGCGGTCTGTGGTGCGCTCGTCGTGCCGACCGTTTCGGCGAACGTCAGACAACAGGAGGGCGTAATCGCCAACCCCAGGCTGAACCCTTCCAGGTCAGCGGACGAAATACCGATTGCACTAAACAGTTGGAGAGTAGCACCTTCCGCGCCCAAGCCTCCCGCAGTGTATGTCACCTGCACTGCACAGTTTCCGCCCACAGCCAATGTCGAACCGCAGTCATTTGTTTGCTTGAATCCGTAACCAAGGACTGAGAACTCCGTGATAGCAAGTGGAGCGTTTCCTATGTTTGAGACCGTTAGAGTCTTTGGATCGCTAGAGTCCCCAGAGTTCACTCCCCCAAACAACAGGGCGGTTGGCTCTATTTCAACCACCGGCATCGTCACCGACGGCATGTAGCCATAGGCGATCGCAGTTGCGGAACCGACTTGTCCTTGAATGGTGAATACCGTGGCCGGGTTGAATCCGCCACTGATCGAAAATTGGAATTGCTGACTAACACTTCCGGCCGGTATCGTTACACTCGGTAACACCACGTGCGGGTCACTCGCAATCAGCGAGACTACGGTTGCCGAAGTTGAGGCAAGGCTGAGCGTCACTGTCCCGTACCCTGTACCTCCTGCCAGCGGAGTATTCAGGATTTGCAACTGCAATGCTGGCGCTCCGGGTACTGACTTTAGAACGTTGAACGATGAAGTGTTATTGTCCTGTTCAATCAGATCGGTCGCGCCGTCTCCGTTCAAGTCAACCGCAAATTCGGGGACGTAGATCTTATTCAGCCCGTAGGCTGCATAGGTCGGAGTAAACGTCCCATCTCCATTGCCATATAGAATCTGCACAAAGCTCTGAGGAGAACCGGGAGGCGTTTGAAATACCGCCACATCGGGGTTCCCGTCAGCGTTAAAGTCGCCGAGCAGGGCCTCAAATGGGAAATACTGAATCGCTCCGCCAAAATCATAGGGCGGCCGCACACTGTCCAGGTATGGCGTGTAACTCGTGCTGTAGATAAATGTGCCGTCCGCTTGACCGAGGAATACTGAAACCGTGGGAACATAAATGGCAGGGTCCCCGTTCGGCTCGGCAATGGCAACGATGTCTGGCCACCCATCGTGGTTCACGTCCGCCAAGCCGAAGGTGCCGAAGTCGGGAAATAGAAGACGAGCTGGTTGGAAAGTGCCGTCTCCATTTCCCAGCAACTCGTAGAGTCCTGCTCCTCCCAGCCCACCTGTAAAATTCGTTCCCAGCAAAACCAGAGCGTCGAGTTTGCCGTCTCGATTGAAGTCTCCGGCGTACACCCTACTTGAGCTAATGTATTGAACCCCAGTTTCGAAAGTGATGTTTTGTCCGGCCCGGAAGGTGCCATCCCCATTTCCTAGAAAGACGCTCAGGTTCAGAGCGGAATTGTAATAGCCGATACCGGGCGAAACGGTGACAAAGTCCAGTTTGCCGTCACCATTGAAGTCCCCCACCGCCGCCGGACCTCCAGCTCCAACCTCACCCGTCATGGTGTACGGTCCAAACTTTCCGCCCCCGATATTGGGCGCAAAAATTATGGACCCTGCAAGCACAAGTGCGTCGGGGCGGCCCGTATTCCGAAAATCTGCCAACACAAAACCTCCAGGGTTCAAGTTGGTGCCGGTGTTCCACAATGGAGACCGAATCGGTGCGGAGAATTTTCCCGTGCCGTCATTTAGCAGGCTGGTAATCTGCTCAGTTCCAGGATACAGCGGTGGTAGTTGAAGGAAGACGATGTCAGGAGTTCCGTTACCGTCGACATCCGCGATCACAAACTGGCCATCGGGGGAATTTGTGGTCCCAGAACCATAGCCGACCGCTTCTCCCTGAGGGTCACCGAATCCACCTTTCTTGTCGTTTAGGAACACGCTCGCCGAATTACTTCCTTGATTCGCGGTGACCACGTCGGGAAATCCATCCCCGTTCAGGTCACCCACCGCCATGCCGACCATCGTGGGTTCACCTCGATATACTCCGCCAGGACTGAAGTGGCCGGCGCCATCTCCGAACAGAACCGAAATTAGGTTCCCAGCCTGGTCCCCGATGCCGGGCCCGCCAGCTCCCTCCAGCAACGCCCCCGAAGTTACGATGTCGAGTTTTCCATCGCCATTGAGATCCACCAGTTGCAACGTGGCTGCAATGTCACCTAGCGCATAACCGGACGTGGACAGATTGAAAGTACCGTCGCAATTGCTGGAATCAACCCATACGAGTCCAAAACTGTCAGTCACCACTGCATCGGCGCAGCCGTCGTTGTTTAGGTCTACCAGCGCAGCGCTAAAGGCCGTTCCATCTCCAGTGGGGAAGTAGACAAGTTGACCCGCTGAGAACGTACCGTTGCCGTTGTTCAAATAAATCTCGGCCCCGCCGTGTGGCAATAGATCAAACGGGTCGACCACGATTAAATCGAGTTTGCCGTCGCCTCTTACGTCTCCCGCAGCGAGCCAAAACCCGTTCGATGGCTGCGCAGCTGGGTTGTATAGCGGGGTCCCAAGATGCCCCTGCCCGTCGCCCGGCAACACGGCGACCGAACCCGTTTGGGCGGTTCCGTTCAATCCCACCGCAATGTCCAGTTTGCCGTCGGAGTTAAAGTCTCCACCCAACACAAAAAAAGGCGAAACCGTAAGTTGATATTCGACCTCCGGTTGGAATGTGCCATCGCCATTGCCTAGCAACACCCCTACCGTTCCGCTGTCCGCCTCGGCAACAACCAAGTCCAATGTGCCGTTGCCACGCAAATTTACAGCGGTAATCGACAACGGCGCGAGGCCCTTGAGGGGAATAATCGTGGGCATGCTGGCAGTTCCGTCTCCGTGTCCCAGATACAGCCAGAGAGTGTTGTCCTCGCCATTCGAAACTACCCAGTCCAAATGACCGTCGCTATTGAAGTCTCCCATCGCAGCCGACGTGGGTATGCCTCCCGCAGGCAGCGTGGGCCGAATATTAAAACTGCTCAAAGAAGAGAGTGGCGATTGCGAAACCTGTGGACGCCCGATGTCCAAGGGTGCAGGTCTGGCGTGAGAACAGCCCGATCCGCAACTCTGAAACCGCTCAGGATTGGCTGTGTGTTTCCAGCCGAGAAAGCGTGGCCGGGGTTTGACCACAACCTGGTTCGTTTTGTTGATTGCCTCGGCACCCGGAGGCGAAGATTGCGGCGGCCACGATGTGTGATAAGAAGCTTGAGCGGAAAGTAAGCTTGAGATAAGTGCAAACGCCAGAACGCTACATGTCACTCGTCCGGTCAAATAGCAGACTCCCATAAACTCCTGAACTCCTGGCCAGCGACGGTCCAGCTCCCCCCTAAGAAACTGGTGGCTGAGAACATATGCGCGCCCGTCCTGGCTGTCAAGTCAATTTCCGGGAATAAACCGGAGATAGACGGGACGTTTCTGACAGTTAGAGACACCGGCAGCGGAAGTCCGCAGGTAGTCACCTCGCAGGTACCGAACACCGCACGGTAGCTTGGATTTTTCCTCCATCCTGAAGCAAGCCGAGGCGGAGTACGCGATTGCAATAGCTCAGTTGTTGTAATCAGGCGATACCGCTCAAAACCCACGATGAGTGTAACGGCGATGTTACGTCAATAACAGGTCTGGGTTCGGGCTTTGCCATCCGCAAGGCGCGCCACTCCTGACTTCCCAGGCGCGGGTGGATGTCTAACCCCGAGTCTCTTCACGCCCATCTTCAGGTCGAGACGTTCGGAAAGCACGTCTTGACGCATCAGACCAAATGCGCCTAACCTGAGAGCTTGATTTTAAGAGGGCACTCCGCTCTGAAAGAGTAATCCTCGTGCGACCGAAGAGACTTTCCGTCAGTTTGACCGCGACCTTGTCGATTCTTGCGATGACTGTGTTTGTGACGAGCGCTTGCGCCGCCACGGGGAAACAGTTGTATGCCTTCCGGGGGGGGGCGGACGGCTGGCAGCCCACGGCCGGCCTGATCTTGGATGCTTCCGGCAATCTCTATGGCACGACCTCCGGTGGCGGCGCTAATCTCAACGGCACGGTGTTCGAGTTGAGGCACAAGGCGGGCGGAGGCTGGACGGAGAAGGTGCTGCATACCTTCAATGGCAAGGACGGGAACGCCCCCTACGCCGGTTTGATCTTCGATAGTTCCGGCAACCTGTACGGCACGACGACGGTTGGTGGCGCTTATGGCGACGGCACGGTGTTCGAGTTGATGCCCAAAGCAGGAGGGGGCTGGACGGAGAAGGTGCTACATGATTTCAATGGCAAGGATGGGTATTTTCCCCGGGGCGGTTTGATCTTTGATGACTCCGGCAATCTCTATGGTACAACGAACATTGGTGGAGTTTATGGCGTCGGCACAGTATTCGAGTTGATGCCCAAAACAGGAGGGGGCTGGACGGAGACGGTGCTGCATGACTTCAACAACAACGGCATCGACGGGGAAGGTCCCGACGCCGGTTTGATCTTTGATGGTTCCGGGAACCTGTACGGCACGACGACCGTTGGCGGCGCTAATCTCAACGGCACGGTGTTCGAGTTGACGCCCAAAACAAGAGCGGGCTGGACGGAGACCGTGCTGTATAACTTCAACGGCGCGGATGGCTCCCAGCCCGTGGCCGGCCTGATCTTCGACAACATCGGCAATCTCTATGGCACGACCTCCGTTGGCGGCGCTAATCTCAACGGCATGGTGTTCGAGTTGACGCCCAATACAGGAGGGGGCTGGACGGAGACCGTGCTGCATAACTTCAACTTCAACGGCACGGATGGAGCCGGCCCACAGGCCGGTCTGATCTTCGATGCCTCCAGCAATCTTTACGGCACAACCGCATTGGGTGGCGTCTATGGCGACGGCACTGTGTATGAGCTGACGCCCAAAGGCGGGGGATGGACGGAGACGGTGCTCCACAGCTTCTGCCCTCTCGCAGGATGCACGGACGGGTCGACTCCCCTCGCTGGATTGACCAAGGACGCTGCCGGTAACTTGTACGGCACTACAGAAAATGGTGGTCGGTACGGCCTCGGCACAGTGTTTGAGTTCACACCTTAACTTCGACGGCTCCAGTTTGCTGCGTTCGGGAATCGGTGATGGTGAAAACAGTCGCCATTAGAACGCGGAACCGCCTCTCCGGCTGGCTGACTCCAGTTTCGACAGCGAG
>Ga0207055_1108_pt1 | contig 18670 bp, 20 predicted proteins | sample Alteio_BWMinCont_57_FD_153293 | JGI IMG/M metagenome (GOLD analysis project Ga0207055, IMG submission 153293) | Enriched cells from forest soil in Barre Woods Harvard Forest LTER site, Petersham, Massachusetts, United States -... | ecosystem: Environmental > Terrestrial > Soil > Temperate forest >...
GCTTACGGCGCCGATGGAAGTTATACGGCGTCTGATGGCAAATGTGTGGCGTCGACGCCCATCGCCTCGGCTAAGTCTTATACCATGCTCGGTTCGGATTTTGGCAGTAATCCCAATTCGCCGACGCCGTCATTTAAAGACATCGCCTATGTCGTCGGAGTTTTGCATCGTCCAGTTTCAATCGACATTGCCGCTGATTCGACCTTCGAATCTTACTCTTCGGGTGTGTACAATGGCTGTTCCGATCAAAAAGCCGACGACATTGATCATATGGTGGCTGTTGAGGGCTATGATTGCGAAAGCAGCGTCGATGCCAATGGCAATTGTGTTTTCGACGCCAACGGCAACCTGCCTCCCGGCGTAGGCACGTGGTTGGTGCGTAACTCGTGGGGCACATCGTGGGGTGATAGCGGTTACATCACGATGAAAGCCACCGATAAATCCGGCAGTCGCTGCAATGCCGTCGCGACCGACGCGCTCTACTACACGCTCGACGGCGAATAGCCGCTTATTCTGCGGGGCCGTCGACCTGACTGGCCTCGCGAACCGCCCTCACCACATTGCTAAACGACAGAGCTTGATCGGCCGCGGTTGAGCCGCGGGCTTTTAGGAATGCCCGCCAGGCCTGAGCAAAACGTTCGTTGGCACCGGGATACCAAGTGCGGCTGCGCACCATTTGATAATCGTGTGGCGTGAATTTGATACTGCGAATTTCACGTCTATAAGCTTCTTGGGCCGCGCCAGATTCGATCAGTGGAGCGAGATTTAAAAAGCTGCGCTTTAAACCACCGGACTCGGTTAGGCGCGCGCCCCTGCGATGCTCTTTAAGTAATTCGATAATGCGCTGGCGCGCCGGATTGGTCATGAGGTTGTTTGGCGGTTCAATGGGAGTGGCGGGAGGTGTGACCTCAGCCACAATCGGCGGCGCCACCACGCAGGTTAGGTTAAAGCAGGTTTGTAGAGCTTGGCGTAGAGCTGCGTCCACATCAGCCACGGCCGGTTGACGATCGGCCGCAATCCGCGTGAGAGCCAGGGATTTTTGATAGGCTACTGGTGAGAGAATGGCCCAATCGCCGGCACGAATGAAGCTGCGTTTGCCGAGCAGCTCGCTCTTCTGCAACACCCAATCGACCCAACTGCTAGGAGTGTTGCGCAGCCAAGAGGTGCGGATCTTTTCGGCGGCCCAAAAGTCAGAATTGATTTCGGGATGCATCATCGTGCGTGGAAAGAAGAAAATTAGTTGTTGGCGATCGACCACATAGAGCGCAAAGCTGCGGTTCTGCGCCATCTGCCGTTCAATTTCCGATTCGATTTTTTGCAGAACGGCCGCGCTTGCGCGTTCCATTATTTGAATCACTACGTTAGGAAAACCGGTTTCGAGTTCTTGCCCTTCAAAATTTAAGAAGTGAAATGAAGCATTGGTCGCTGCCGCTGAATTTTTCACTTTGTAATAGAGTTGTAACAAAGCTTCGCGTGAGCCATTGGCCACCAACACCAGGCTCGTGCCATGGAACATCTTAAGCGCGTCGGGAATGCGTAGATCTTCCGACGACTCGCCGAGCGCCATCAAGTCGTCCATGCTGTAAGTGCTCGATTTCAAATCGACCTGAAACAGAACAGTTCCCGCCTCGATATTGTCCAGATAGCCGGGCAGCCGCTCCCATGGTTCCGATTTTATTAGGGGTGAAGCCACGTGCTTACGCAGCAGATTCCCGCAAGTAACCCACTCTTCGCCATAAGGTGCCGCCGCGTGGGCGCTGAGAGAAACTAGAAATAAAACATGCAGAAGGAGTTGCCAGATCTTTAGCCTCATGGCGCCCCTTATGCGGCCACTCCTGATGATAAGCAAGAACATTACTACCTCAGCTTGGCGCAAGGGGCGTCAATCCTCAGACTGCTTCACAAATCGTTTAGCTCGAGTCATGATGTAGTCATGGCAGAATATTTGACTTGGACGAGTCCGTTTTTAATTGATGTTGCGATTCTGATCGCGCGCCTTTTTATCGGTGCGTGCTTTGTCATTCATGGTTTGGGCAAACTCGGCATTGTCGGCCCGGGCAGCATGAGTGGCTTTGTAGGTTGGCTGAAGAGCATGGGTATTCCCTACGCCGAAATGCAGGCGCGACTGGCGATGTTGGCTGAGATCGTTGGAGGAATGTTAATAACTTTTGGTCTGGCGACTCGCGTGGGACTGATTTTGTGTTTTGGGACGATGCTTATGGCCGCGGCAATTGGCCATAAGGGCGGTGGCTATTTGATCACCAATAATCCTCCTGGCAACGAGTATCCCGTGAACTTGGCGGCCATTTGTGTGGTGCTGTTTTTATTGGGGCCGGGCGCCTATTCCCTAGATGCCTTTTTGGTCGCGCCCTAGTTGCCCAAAATCGTCACTTCGGCCGCGCAAATCAATAGGTTAGTTCGCCGCTTGGTACTGAATATGCTTCTCCCTTAACGGTTACAAAACAATTGGGAGAACGTGATATGAAGCTGCTGATCGTAGCACCCCTGCTCATGCTCTGCATGCAGAGTTTTGCTGAGGACAAAAAGAACGACGATAAAACGCAGGCTGAAGGGCCAAAGGCGTCCTTTTCCAGGCAGCCGCCGCTTCCTAAAACCGTAGGTCCGCAACCCGCTCTAGCGCCGAAAGCCGCTCCCAAAGCTGCGTCCAAATCAGATCAGCCGCAGGCCAAAACCGACGATAAAGCCAAATCGCCGATTCAAGACGCCAAGCCGACGCTCGTCACCAAGCCGGTTATGAAGGCCGCACCTTCGGCGCCGAAGTTAAGTCCCGCGATCACCTCCAAGGCGACTTCAACTCCGAAGACAACCATCCCCGCGAAAGCCACGCCCGCCATTTCAAAAACGCCGCCCGCAGTGATCAAGCCCGTGACCATCTTGCAAAAGCCAGTCATTCGCCCGACGCCTCCGCCGGCGGTGATTCGTCCGCCGCTGCAAGTGAACACTTTTGCTGAGCACAATGCGCAGATTTATCGCACGCAGTTTCATCAGCAGCTGGTGCAGCGCCAAGTGCGTTATCAAGCGCCGACGTTCTTTGCGCCGCTGAGAGCTCAGTATCATCCCTGGCACGCGCTCGGCTTTTACGCCTTTGGTTGGGAAGTGCGTCCGGTGGTGGAGTTCTATAGCTATTTTAGCAACCCGTGCGTGTCGTGGTTCTACAATGACTACGATGCCGAATTTTATCGCCCATTCTATGGCCAATATGCTGAGCGCTATCCTGATTTAGGCAATGGCTATCGTCAGCAGGGCATCTTTCTTCCCACAGAAGAATTTATTCGCGTGAATGTTTTGATTAGCGAAATGCCGGTTGAGTATCAAGTGCACTATCGTCGGGGCATGAGCGCGCTGGGCGATCGTTTGAGCGAAAGCGTACGCGGGCTCGGCCGCCACGAGGTAGTCGTGAACCACTATCAAATGTTGCGTGAGAATCGCGCGGTGCTCATCGAAGGCTTTGTTGACTCGGCCCAAACGCAGATGCCCTTCCGTGCGCTGATCGATTTGCGCAATCATGAAATGTCGCAGTTGTTTTTCGTGAATGGCTGGGTTGGAGAAAGAATTCCCTCGCCCTACGAAACTCGCGATCTTTACGAGCTCAATGATCAAGTGGTGGAATTCGGCGGAACTCTTGAGAGTCCGCCGAGCTACTGAAACTTACAGGGAATTAGTTCTGGCGATCGTCTTGTTCCCAAGTCAGATCGTTGGCAATCACTTTGCCGACGGTCTTTCCATCGAGGCTGGGATTGTCATAAATCTTCGCGACCATCAGTTTGAAGGGGCCTTTTTTGGTGCCCTCAGTTTCGCATACCATGCTCATTTCTTTTTGCTGGCCGGGGCGGAAGTCGATGGTGCGCTCGCCGATGCCAAATAGCGAGTATTTCAAGCGGCCCGGAGTTCCCGCGCGCTGACAACTCATGTCGCTAAAGAATACGATGATTCCGGTTTGGTTATTGTCATTGCGAATCGCGAGTTTCATATCGAATTTGCGTCCTTTGTCGATAATTTTTAAAACCGACAGCGACATGACGCCTTTAGCGACCATTTTATTTTCAGCGCCAGGAATAAAGGTGCTGCTGGCAAAGGCCGACGAGGCGAATGCAAAAACGAGAATCCAAATACGCATGGTTTATCTCCGGTAAAGTTTTGGCTAATTTCGCGCACCGGGTTTAGCGCTGTCAACTGAAGACTATAGTGCGATTGCCATCGATTAAAACGCGGTCTTCGAGAACCAAATTTAATCCACGCATAAGCACAAGCTTTTCCACATCTTGGCCCAAACGAGCCATGGCTTCAGGCGAGCAAGTGTGATCCACATGAATGACATCCTGAGTGATGATCGGACCCTCATCGAGGTCTTTAGTCACGAAGTGAGCGGTGGCCCCGATAATTTTTACCCCGCGTTCATAGGCCTGTTGATAAGGGTTTTTGCCAATAAAGGCGGGAAGAAACGAGTGGTGGATATTCACAATGGACTGGTTAAAGCGTCCGACAAAGTCTTCGGAGAAAATTCGCATATAACGAGCCAACACCAGGTAATCAGGTTGATACTTGGCGATCGATTTAAGAATCTGTGCCTCGTGGGCGTGACGTTCCTGGCCTGCTACGGGAATGTGCTCGAACGGCAGACCAAAACGCGCGGTGAGGTCGCGGCACTCATTCGTCTGACTCAATACCGCAAGAATTTCAGCGTTGAGCTCGTGATGAAAATGGCGCAGCAAGATTTCGCCCAAGCAATGTGGCTCGGCTGAGGCCATCACCACCAAGCGGCGCGCCTTGAGTTCCCGCACTTGGCAAAGAGCGCCCTTGGGCAAAAACTGCCTTAGGTCAAAGGCAAGCGCGGCCGCCTCTGCTTGGCCTTCGAATTGGGTGCGCATAAAAAAGCGGCCTTGACGATGATCGACGAATTCTTGGTTTTCAGTAACGTTGAACTTGCGCTTGAATAACACGCCGGTGATTTCATGCACCAAACCCGCGCGATCTTCACAAGCGATCAAGCCGACATAAATAGCCATCCCTTGATGGTATCAATTTCGCGCCGTTCGTCACCCGCAAACTTCTATAAGACGCGCGTTAGGGCCGCTACTCGCGCGCGCAATCGGTGGTAATAGGAGTTATGAAATTCATACTCATTCTCGCGCTGCTCACGCCATCGATTTATTCCCTATCGACCGATCGCAATGGAGAGGATCCGTTTTATTTAATCGCCGAAATCTTAAACGACGATCTCGCTCAACCCGAGCTGCCGGAAGACGAAGTCGGTTTTAATGGCGAAGTCGGCGAGTTTTATGACACCGACCACTGGAGCTCTGACAATCCTCGTATCGACGCCGTAGTTGCGGTTGAGAAATCAAAGTGCAAACCGCAGAATGGTTTGGCGTCGTGGTACGGTGGCAGTTTCCAGGGACGGCCGACCTCGAATGGCGAGATCTTTAACACCAATGATCTAACGGCGGCGAATCGCGACTTGCCGATGGGTACGAAAGTGCGCGTGACCAATAAACGCAATGGTCTTTCAGTCGTGGTGAGAATCAACGATCGCGGGCCGTTTAAGCCTAAACGCGTGATCGATCTTTCGCACAAAGCCGCGGCTGCCCTGAAAATCGTAAATCAGGGTGTGGGGCCAGTGCGGGTCGAATGTATCTAAGTGCGAATTTGTCCGGTGCCGTCGATGATCCAGCGGGGAGTGGTGAGTTCACGCAGTCCGACGGGGCCGCGCACGTGAAGTTTTTGGGTGCTGATACCGAGCTCTCCGCCTAAACCAAACTCGAAACCGTCAGTAAAGCGGGTGGAGGCATTCCAATACACCGCCGCTGCGTCGACCTCTTCTTGAAAGCGTCGAGCCTTGGCTTCGGAGCGCGTAAGAATCGTTTCGGAATGCTTGGATCCATGGCGCTCGATATGCTCGAGCGCTTGATCAAGTCCATCCACCACACGGCAATTGATAATGAGATCGAGATACTCGGTGTCCCAGTCCTGCGCACTAGCCGCAGTCACTCGAGATTTACCTCTTAGAATATTTTCGCTGGTAGAGTCGACATGCCACTGCAAAGACTGCGCCTCGGTTGCGGCATAAAGTTCCGGCAAGAATTTCGCAGCCACTGACTTATGCACTAAAACCGTCTCGAGCGCATTGCACACGCCCGGGCGTTGGGTTTTTGCATTGGCCACGACTTTCACAGCGAGGGCGAGATCGGCCTCATCATCGACATAGGCATGGCACAGTCCGCGATCGTTTTTTATAATCGGCATACTTGCATGGCTCTGCACGAAGGCGATGAGCTTATCACCTCCGCGCGGAATCACTATGTCGATCATGTCTTTGCGCTTTAAGAGTTCGTCAACATGAGCGCGATTGTAATCGTCAAATCCATAAAACGGAGGTTCGCTCAATCCGCTCGCTTTGAGCGAAGTCGTCATCATTTTGTAAATGGCCTGACTGGTATGTGCCGACTCTGAGCCACCCCGCAGAATGATCGCGTTGCCCGATTTGAAGGCCAACGAAAACGCCTCGAGAATCACATTTGGGCGCGATTCGAAAATCATAAACAGCACGCCCAAAGGCGCACGCACCCGCTTGATCTTAAGGCCATTGGTAAGCGTTTTGGTTTCAACCACCTCGTTGACGGGATCTGCCAGTGCGGCCACTTGGCGCAAAGATTCCGCCATTGCCTCGAGGCGCTTCGGATTCAATAGCAAACGATCGCGAAATGCCGAGCTAGAGTCCACCTCAAGATTTTTGAGGTCAACATCGTTGGCTTTAAGGATTTCACTTTGGGCTTTGATTAAATTGGCGGCAAGATCGTTCAGCGTTTGATTTTTCTGCGCGCTCAAAATCTTGCGCTGATTTTTGGCAGCAAGGCGCATGTGTCGTAGCACATCTTCAAGAGCCGACTTACTTAGTTCCACGGCGACCACCAATCTGGGTGCCGACGGCCTGACCTTGCGCAATCGCCAGCAAATTGTTGGGCAAATCCCCACGCACCAAGTGAGTCACGATCTTCGCCTTGTTAGCCCGTTCGGCGGCGATCAGTTTAGAGAACATTCCCCCGCGGCCCATGCTTGAGACAGCTTTGCGATCCGCCATCTTGCGTTCTTTCGCACTGACTTTGGCGCAAAACGGAATAATTTTCGCGTCAGGAAAAGAATTCGGATCTTTATCAAAGAGTCCATCCACGTCAGTCATAAGCACCAAACGCTCGGCCTTCATCATCACCGCGACTTGCGACGCCAGCGAATCGTTGTCGCCAAATTGAATCTCTTCGGTTGAAACTGCATCGTTTTCATTGAGAATGGGAATGATTTTCCAATGCAAAATTTCGTGGAGCGCATTTTTAAGGTTTTTGCTGCGTTTGCGGTCTTTCATATCCCCGGCGGTCAAAAGCACTTGGGCGCCAAGCAAGCCAGTGGCGTGCAATGCCAGATTGTATTGATCCATTATTAGCGGCTGACCAATTGCACTCAGCGCCTGTTTCTGTGGAAGTGTGCGTTTGGGCGAGCGAAAATCTGTACGCTCCACCGCCCAAGCAATCGCGCCCGAGGTCACCCAAATAACCTCAACCCCAAATTTTTTATTGAGAATCGAAACCTGCTGCATCCACGTGCGCATTAAGAGGGGCCCACCCCCGCACACCATCTTGCTACCGGCTTTAACAACCCATCTTTTCATGTGAGAATAGTTTAGCGAACGTGCTTGAAAAGGGGAAGCCAGGATCCTGGCCGAGCCCGAGGACCGTCGAGCGGGCCTCAGGACCGGAAACTGGACCAGTTTTTAGTTACAGAATGAAGGATCGACCGAATAGCTATTAACGAGCGTATTGCCATCAGGTCCTTGTCCAAAGCAACGAACCACGCCTTGAGCATCGCGTGCCCAAAGGTAAGCTTTCGCGCAGCTGGTGGGAGCGACGGCAATAGTGCCCGCCAAGAATTGACCGCCAACGCCGACGGCGAAGCAGGAAATATTGCCGGCAGTGTCGTGACCCCAAGCGTAGCTATAAGCGCAGTAAGAGTTGTCTACCGAAACGCTATCAACCGCGATTTGGCCGCAAGTATTTTCTGGAAAGCAGGCGATTTGCCCGGCAGCATCGCGTGCCCAGATGTAACCATTGATATTAGCAAGCGCCGGAGCGCAAGACGCCAAAACTAAACCCAACAACAGCTTCTTCATTATTTCCCCCCTAAGAATTTTGAAGAGCCAAAATAGCCAATAAAATAGGCAAAAGCTACGCAAAAAATGCCGTCGCTTTGGATACAGTTAGGGAGATTGGAGTGAGAGTTAGCGAGCGGAACAGTTCGCTCGTGAGCGGAAAACGCAATCAGGCCGACGATTTATAAAATCGTCGGTCAAATTTGCGAATGTTATTCCTTTGCTGTTTTAAGCAGCGACTTTTTGGGCGGCGAGCGGTTGCAAGAGTCCGCGCTCGAGCAGTAGCGAGGTGCAATCACCCCAGAATTTCTCTTTTATTTTTTCCTCATTGGCGTTCATCCGCACTTTGGGAAAATCTTGCTTGGAAAAATGCTCGCCGAATTGGTCGGCGTTGCAGGCGCGCGCCACTTTGATCAGCAAATTACAGTGCACATCCGTGGTCTTCACTCGATCCACCAGGATCTTGCGCAACCCACCTTCGGGAGTGTTGATAAGAAAATCGTGGAGGCTATGTGTATCATATTGGGACATGAGAACTCCTCGCAGAGATAACGGTCTCTAAAGAATATCGGCGCCCAGGTACCTAGACTTTAGTCGATGAGCGTAGGGGTCACGGGATCGCGTTTTAAGATCTCTTTTCGTAAGTCGTCTTTAGACTCTTGCGCTGTTCGAAATTATCCAGCGCTAGGCGAATCAATTCGTCGAGCAATTCGCTGTAGGGGAGGCCGCTCGCTTCCCACATTTTGGGATACATGCTGATTTTGGTGAAGCCGGGAATGGTATTGATCTCGTTGAGAAACAGCTCACCGGTTTTGCGATCCAAAAAGAAATCTACGCGCGACATTCCCCGACATTGCAAGGTGCGGAATGCTAGCTCGGCCCAGCTGCGAATTTTATCACTGATGGCTCCGGGTAGGTTTTGTGCAGGAATGGCGAATGACGATCCGTTCTCGTCGAGATACTTGGCCTCGTAACTGTAAAATTCATGATGGGGAATGACTTCGCCCACCACACTGGTGCGGACTTCGTCGTTGCCTAAAACCGAAACCTCGAGCTCGCGCGCGTCCACGCCTTTTTCCACCAGAATTTTTAAATCGAAGGCAAATGCGTCGTTGAGGGCGGGCGTGAGCTGCTCGCGCGATTTCACCTTGTGTACGCCTACCGAAGAGCCGGCATTGGCGGGCTTGACGAAAAATGGAAAGGCGAACTCCGCTAAAATTCTTTGCTCGCAAGACTTGGCGTCGCGACTGTATTCGTGTTTGCGCAGACAAAGTGTAGGCACGGTTTGAATTCCCGCCGCTTGCAAAAGTTTGCGCGAGACTTCTTTGTCCATTCCCAAAGCCGAGCCCAAAACGCCTGAGCCCACGTAGGGAATCGAGGCCATCTCAAGAAGCCCTTGAATCGTGCCGTCTTCACCAAAAGTTCCATGCAGAATTGGCAGAATGACATCGACGTGGGGAACTTTAGCGTCGCCGCCGTCTACGGCCACCATTTGTTTCACGTTTTGATAGGGCACCAATCCGATTGGCGATTTGGTGTCGGCGATTTTGGCGTGGATGGGGTCGTCGGCTTGAGCCAGGAGTGCTTTAGTGTCGGGGAGTAACCAGCGGCCTTCCTTATCGATTGCGATAAGTGTTACGTCATAGCGTGATTTGTCCAAAGCGCCTAAAACCGATAGGGCAGATGCAATGCTGACCTCATGTTCACCAGAACGGCCGCCAAAGAGGAGCCCTACGCGTATTTTCTTCCCCATATTTCAACTCCTTAGCTCGAGTATAAGACCTTGCTAAACCCTGCGTCATCCGCTAAATCTTTGGGTCTGAAGAGATATGTTTCTGGGGGTGCTCCGATGTGCTGCCGTATCGTCTGTTTGGCTTTGATGGTCTTTTCGCTTTCTGTTTTGGCCGAAGAAAGTAATCTCCTGGCCTTTAAACCTGAAATTCAGCGCGGTGATCTCAATAATCCGCAAGGGTTATGGCCGTTGCTTGGCGTTGGTTTGGGAACCATGAACGATTCGCAAACCCGCACTGGCGGCGTGCCGACCAACGTTCGCGTTTTGGGTTCTTATTATTTTGATCAGTCGCCGATAGTGGCCGACGCGGGCCTTGGATTGCACAATGAATTCCTCACGCAAAGTGGAGGAGGATCTGACACCGTTCAATCACTCTATACTGAACTTGCGGGACGCTATGTGTTTAGCAATCGGTGGCAACTCGGTGCGATTTGGAACACATTGGTGGATAGCGGTCATCGCTATCAGTCGAATAACGATGCACTTGCGTCGTTCTTTGGCGCGCAAGCTTTGAAAGAATTTAATTACAAAGATGAATATCTGGTTCGTGTTGGTGGCCGTGCGACGACCAGTCTGGGACTGAATGGCGGCTCGGTGAATTCGTTGATGGCTGAGTTGGAAGTCAGTTTTGGATCTGGCAACAAGGCGTCGGTAGTGGCTGAGCCCCTGCCCACAGAAATTCGCGGTGAGGCGATTGCTCCTCACCTCGACACTCAAGCTATGCACACTTTTGCTTTAGATCCGCATTTGGCGCACTTTCCGTCTAATTCAACGAAGTTGGTGAGCTCGTCGGAAACTTACTTCAAGCGCTTAGCGCGCGCCTTAGCTGATAATCATCAGCTCTTCGATCGCGTCGAGGTCATCGGGCACACCGACCAGCGGGGAACAGACGCCTACAACACTAAACTTTCGCAACGTCGCGCCCGTGCGATTTCTGAGAAATTGGTCGCGGCTGGCGTGAAGTCTTCGCAGGTGATTACCGAAGGCAAAGGCAAACATGAATTGCTGACGCACGCGATGAATCCCACGGCCTTGCAACGCAATCGCCGCGTACAGCTGCAGTTTATCGGCGTGAAAAACCCTGAAGCGCTGAAAAATGTCATCGACTCCGCCGCCCGTTAGTGCCTTAGTTAGCGATTTAAGTTTCTTCTACGGCCAAAAGGAAGTGCTGAAGAATGTCAGCCTTCCGATCTATCGCAATTCGCTCACCGCTTTAATCGGACCTTCGGGATGTGGTAAGACGACGCTGCTTCGCTGTTTCAATCGCATGCACGATCTTTACAAGGGCAATAGTTATCGCGGCGCAATCCAGCTTTCACCGAGCAAGCAGAATATCCTCGGCAAAGACTTGGATCCAATGGAAGTGCGCTTGCGTATCGGCATGGTCTTTCAAAAGCCCAATCCCTTTCCCAAATCGATTTTTGAAAACGTCGCCTATGGTTTGCGAGTCAGAGGAGTGCGGCGTCGCACGGTGATTGAGAAGAGTGTCGAGACCGCGCTCAATCAGGCCGGGCTCTGGAAGGAAGTCAAAGACCGCTTGCACGCCAATGCCAATGGCCTTTCGGGAGGACAGCAGCAGCGCCTTTGTATCGCGCGGGCCTTGGCGACTGAGCCCGAGATTCTATTACTCGATGAACCCACCTCAGCACTTGATCCCATTTCAACCGGTCACATTGAAGAGTTATGCACTGAGCTCAAGAAGTCCGTTACCATCGTGATGATCACGCACAATCTCCATCAGGCTGGCCGTATTTCTGATTACACAGCCTTTATGTACATGGGTTCCTTGATTGAGTTTGGAAACACGCAGCAGATTTTTACCAATCCCAAACAGGCGCAGACGGAATCGTATATCACGGGACGATTTGGCTAATTATTTCGGAGCACGCAAGCGCGAACTCAAGATGCGTTTGAGCGCGCCGTCATCATCCTCGTCGTAAATTTCGCCGATCACTTCTTCAAGAATGTCTTCCATGGTGACAATTCCCATCAAACTGGTGCCGGCGAAAACCGCGCTTAAATGGCTGCGCTTTTCCTGCATCTGGCGAAGTGCCTTGAGCAGGGTTTCATACTCCTGCACGCGTGACATTGGGCGCACAATCTGCGTCCACTTGTCGCTGCCGGACTTAACCAGGGCGAGTAACTCTTTGGTATTGATGATTCCATAAACTTGGCCGTCGGCGATCACCGGCAGGCGTGTGTGGCCTGAACGCAAGGCCACGGCTTCGACATCGCTAATCGTTTGGGCGAAGAATACGTGATCCACTTGCGCCCAGGGAAGAGCGATGTCGCGCACGCGTTTCTTCTCTAGCGACACCAGATTGATTACATATTGCCGCGCTTGAGTCGAAAGTTGATCCAGTTCGACAGTTTCGGTCGACTGAATAGGTTGTACCATTCGGCTTTTCGGAAACAGCAGGTGCATCAGGCGCTTGGTAGTCCACTCCAATAGATCGACGATCGGCAAAAAGATTTTGTCGAGCGCCATCAGCCAGCGCGCTGAAAAGAGCGCGATGCGCACGGGATTACGCAGAGCCAAGGTTTTAGGAACCAGCTCGGCAAAGATCACATTGACGAAGGTAAGAGGCACGGCGATTAAAACGATCGCCAATACTTTGCTAAGATCGGGGCCCAATACAAAACGATGAGCTAAGTAGGGTGCGAAGCGCTCGTGAGCTTCGGCTCCGCCCACGGCCGCGGCCAGTACGCCGACCATTCCGATCCCCACCTGCATCACCGACAAAGTTCGCTCAGGGTTTTCGCGCAGGATGAGCAACGTTGCCGCCGAACGTTTACCTGACTTTATGAGTTCTTTAACTTGTGAGCGGGTGAGGGTGACAAAGGCCATCTCGGCGGCGGCCAAAAGCGCGTTAAGACCGAGACAAATAAGAATAACAATCCATTCCATGAAGCTTTAATTAAGGGATTAGCGGCGGAAAGTGTCAATAGACTACAGAGTTTTACACACGGAATAAGCAACCACCGAGGGCTTGGCACTCACGAGGAGCAGCCGCGAGACGAGTAACCCGTCCTTTGTAAGCTTGACTTGATCTTCAAAGCGGTCTTTGCGCCCGGTTAGCGCGACTCCATCGGCTTGATAAGAATCAACTAACTGAGCGCCCGAGTTCTTCCAGCCATCTTTCCAGCTATAAAGCTTGAGGCCATGTTGCACTTGCATGTGCGAGCGCGCACCAAACATGTCGCAAACCCAGACATGATTTTGTAACTTGTCTTTGTCGCGATTCAGATCAAAAGAGGCGAGATCAAATTGACCCTCGAGCTGAGAGGTCTTTTCGGGGCTGATGTACTCCACCTCCGCTGAGGCAGACATATAAACGAAAAGAATAAGAGCAGCAAAGCGCGTGACATCCATGTCGAACGTCATGCGGAGCAATCCATGCGCCGGCTAGGAACGCCACCTTAGCGCTCGGCATAGAAAGGCCCTTGAAAGTCATACAAAAGCCCGACGAAAAACGGCCCATTTCGAGGCAGGGAGCTGTTTACGGGCTGGTCGTTTTTCTCGACAATTTTCCCGCTGTCTAAACTTTAGATAATTTAAAGGACTTTCGGGCGGCACGTTAGGACCTATGGCGTGGACCCATTTTCAATGCCACTGGCTTAAAGTTCAGTCTAGTCGAGCCGAAAGTCTATGGTGAGCATTTGATCGTTTCTAGGAGGAACAGAAATGGATGCTGTACTGAGCTTTCTGAACAACTACAAGATTATCGATGGCTTCATCTTATTGGTGGGCTTATTCGGCATCTATCTAATAGCGGATCGCTTTCGCGCTCTCTATTATGAATACGCGCTTGATGCGCACACCTTTCTTAAGCAGATTATGGCTTTGATCGAACAAGATAAGATCGAAGAGGCCATCACCTTCTGCTCGGCCAACGAGAAAAAGCCTTTGGCCTACGTAATCAAACGCATCCTCGAAAAGTCAGACCGCGACGATCATGCGATGGAAACCGCCCTTGATATTGCAAGCTCAGAGACCGCTCCTAAATTGATGAAGAGCCTTGGCCACCTGGCGATGGTTTCTAACGTGGTAACCTTGATTGGTTTGCTCGGTACGGTAGTCGGTCTAATCACTGCTTTCCGCGCCGTTAGCTTTGCCGACGTGGCCCAGAAGCAAACCTTGCTCGCCGAAGGTATTTCTATCGCCATGACCGCCACTATGATGGGCTTGATGTTCGCGATTCCGACCATGGTTTGCTATTCCTTTTTGCACTCAAAGCAAGGTCAGCTCTTTAACGAGATCGACCAATGCTCGCAGAAGGTCATGGATGCCATGAAGTCGCGCATCTACATGCCTTACAAAGGTCTGACTGCCTATCCCAGCAATTTGAATGTGGATGGCATGAAGAAAACCACTACGCCTCCATCAATGAAGGGCGCCTAAGATGCGTTATGTGAAGACGCGTTCTTCAGACGCCACTTTCGATCTCAATCTCGCACCGATTCTCGACATTATCGTGTCGATCGTGCCACTGCTGCTTTTGAGCGTGGCCTTCGTGCAGGTGAAGATGATCGATACCTCGGTTCCTCAAGTGGTGGCCGAAGCTGTGCAACGCGCGAATGAAAAATCAGAGACCACGGTGACCTTAAAAGTCTCGAAAGATAAAGGCTTCACCTTCGAAGTGGTGAAGAATGGCAAAAAGACGCCGACCAGTGTTGCCAACAAGGGCAAGGATTGGGACGTCGATGCGCTTCAGGCGGCGGCCTTAGCCGTGAAGCAACAGAATCCTGAAGTCTTTCGCGTGGACTTGGCGCCAGAAGCTGATGTGAATTTGAACGATCTGGTAACGGTGATGGATAAACTGCGCCGTACGCCAGACGCTCAGAAGATTGCTTTTGTGGATCCCGCGAACGGACAGAAAGTCGAAACGGAATTGATGTTTCCGAATGTCTTGTTCGCCAACGTGATTGCGAATTAGGGGAGAATATGGGTCGCCGGGGAATGGGAAAATACATGGATCGCAGAACTCCCTCGAGTTTTAAGATCCAAATTACATCGATGGTCGACATGTTCGTGATCCTGCTGGTGTTCTTGCTCAAAACTTATTCCACCAGCCCGGTGAATATCACGCCGAAAGATGGCATGCGTTTGCCCGAATCGAGCACTCTGACCGACCCTATCGATGTGGTGAAGCTAATGGTTTCACGCGATGGGGTTTTTGTTGAAGATAAAAAGGTGATGGATCTCGATAAGGGCAAGCTCGCGGCTAATGCGGTTGATCCCAACGATGCTTCGTTTTTACGTCCGCTTTTCGAGGAACTCGATAAGCGCGCTAAGTTGGCTAAAGACATTTCTAAAGTAAACGATAGCTTTGAATTTGACGGTAAGGTTTTAATGCAAGCCGATCGCGACCTCGCCTACGATGTTTTGCAAAAGGTGATGTACACCTCGATGATGGCGGGCTACGCCGATGTCAAATTGGCCGTGGTGGCCAAGTAGCCTAGCCGCAATTCGTCGCTACCCTGTAAAATAGAAATTTGAGCTCGAATTTAACGGCGCTGACCCAGGCGCCGTTCTTGCTTTTGCTAAAGCTCGTGAAACGTCTTGGGGGACTTCTCATTTTCATAGCCTTAATATCCTGTGCGAAGCAGGAGACTACGTTGACGCCGCAGGATGGCGCGGGTGACATACATTTGGATCACAAAGTCGTTTCTGCAGAAGTTCCCCACAGCACCGCCACCAATGATTGGCGGCCAGATGGAGTGGTCCTGACCTGTGGATTAAAATCCTGCCCGCCGCAAATCGGCGTGGTGATTTTCGCCGGGCCCGGCGCGACCAGCAATCAATATGAAATTTACCGCTGCACGGGCTTTTTAATCGACTCCGATAAGATCATGACCAATGGACATTGCGACAATTTCGACTCTGCAACCGGCTATTTCATCACGCGCACGGATATGCCGCAAAAAGCGATTCGTAAGATCACCGGTCGGGTTTTTAAAGACTTTACTCCCAATCCGCAAAATCCCGAGCTCTTGAGCGGTCATCCTGATGTCGCCGTTTTTCAGCTCGAATCTGCAGTGGGAATTCCGCCTTTGCATTTAGCGCAAGGACCTGCGCGCTCTTACTCCACGCTGACCGCGATCGTGGCCAATTCGGTTCCGGGCAAGGACGCCCTGACGATGGCGATTGGCCAACGCGATTGCACGATTCATCGCAACGAGGCTGAGTTCCCCTTCGACCTCGGAGAGCTGCCGGATATTTTAACCGCTTATGATTGCGCCGCTGAAAAGGGCAATTCAGGTTCGCCGATGTTCAGTGAGGGCAGCACTGACGTAGAGGCAATTCTTCAGGGAAGCAAAGACCTTCCCGACACGATTAAGGCCACACGCGCCAGTGAAGGCCGTGACCTCTTTCCCTACGAAGCGCATGATACCATTGAGGGCACCAATTTGCGCTGTGTGAACTATCCCAAGGCCACGGCCAATCACTGCACGATCGTGACTAATGACGAGATCGAAAAGCGGTTTACAGCCGTTGTCCAAAGCGCGATCGACGGGCTCGAAAAACCGCAGACGGGCTTTAAAAGTTACGTTTTTCAGTTGAAATCGACGCTGCCGTCTCCCGAAGAAGAGCTCGAGAAATTTGACTATCCTACCTGCGCGGTAACTCCCGTGGGGAGCTCAGTGAATTTTCCCGAAGAAGTCGTGCGTATGGATTTTGATGCGTGGGCCGAGCCGCAATTCACTGTGCTGAAAAACGTGCAGTCGACGGGCGCGGTTACACAAAAATTCACCAATGCCGTGAATCTTAAAATGAATTGGGCGCCGGCTCCGGGAACTTATTTGTTCCCGAGCAACGATCCGCGCACGCAATTGGGCAATTCGTTTTCCATTGCGCTTCCGCCCTGCTCGAGCTAGTTCTAAGAGTCGGTGGAAAATCTTTTAGAAATCTTGCGCCATCTTCCCGAACACTTGCAGGTGTGGGCCACGGCATATGGGCCGGGTCTTTACGGCATTTTGTTCGCGATCATTTTTGCTGAAACAGGTTTGGTGGTAACGCCGTTGTTGCCGGGAGACTCACTGCTCTTCGCCACCGGTTCGATTCTAGCGCTTGGCGTGCCGCCGCTGAATTTGCCAACCATGTGCGTGACCTTGGTGCTGGCTGCTTTTGCGGGAGACTTGGTTAATTATCACGTGGGCAAATGGGCGGCGCCGAAATTATTCTTGAGTGGAAATCTGCGCTGGCTCAATCGTCAGCACTTAGAAAAAACTCAGGCGTTCTACGCTAAGCATGGTGGCAAGACCTTGATTTTGGCGCGCTTCGTTCCGATCGTGCGTACGTATGCGCCTTTTGTGGCGGGCCTGAGCGGCTTCAAACTCGCGCGCTTCATAGCCTTCAGCTTAACGGGAGGGGCGCTATGGATCGTAACCTTCCTCAACCTCGGCTATTTCTTCGGCAATATCCCTACGGTTAAACGGAATTTCGAGCTCGTGATCGCCGCCATTTTGGTGGTTTCGCTGGCCCCCGTGCTTTTGGAGTACTGGCGCAGCCGGCGCACCGTTTCCGCCTAGCCCGCCGCGCTAAGTACCGGCAAGATTGACAGATTCCCAGCCAGAACGCTAAACGAAGAGCCTTTCCCGGCCGGGTAGCTCAGTTGGTAGAGCAGAGGACTGAAAATCCTTGTGTCGGCGGTTCAATTCCGTCCTCGGCCACCATTTACCTAACAAAATCAATAACTTAGCCTATTTGTGGCAGTGGTTTTGTGGCAGTAGTGGCTAGGACATTTCTAAACCTTTCGTGTCATTCAACCGAAAGGAGAGGCAATGTCCTCATATTCAGTCCGCAAACATAGTGGTGGTTGGTCAGTCAGAGAACAAGTTTGGAACGAGGGAAAGTCCAAGACCGTCACCATTCCCAAGCAAGCATACGAACCACTCGGCATAAATTCAAACTGGACAATCGAGCGAGCGAAAGAACGCATTCATCAGCTCAACAAATCAAAACACATTGAGAAGAAGAGTGCGTCCGCAGCCGCTAGACGTATGGCCGACATCAAGATCGTTGAGTCTGTGTTCATTCCACAGGATGAGTGTAACGAGTTCTTTGAGAAATTGAAACAGCGTAGCTTTGGTGGTTCTGAGTACCAACGAAAGCTCTTGTCACACTGGCAGTATGTTCAGAGGATGATCGCAGACCTAAAGATTGAGCCCATCGAGTACTCTGAGGAGCAAGAGCAATTCTACCGCTACTTCATCGAACACAAGAACAGCGCTGACTACGTGAACAAGCTCATTCGCATCCTCAACATGTGGGGTCTATTCATCTGCAAAAACAGAAAACAATACTTCGAGCCCGTTGATCGACCAAGAGGCAAGGTCTTAGCCAAGATTGAAGAGACCTATCAAGACGCAGATTCATACATTGGTCCTTCAGATCCGCTTACACCTGAGACATTAGAATCAAAACGCGATAAGTTTAAGGTTCCTGGCAACTATGAGTGGCTGTTCATCAGCGTGTGGTTTGGACTTCGTCCAGCAGAGATTGAGTCCTTGAGGGATGGAGCTAAGTGGCGCATCGAGGAGTACGAAGACTTTGATGCTCTATGGGTTTACCAACCTAAACTCACTAACCTAAAGAGAGAAGACAGGTGGAAGGGCATTCCCATAATTTATGATGAACAAAAGCGTGCCCTTGAGTTCATCAAGGCTGGCACATTCAAGAAACCCATATATAAGACGATGTGGAAACTCTTTAACGG
>Ga0207055_1106_pt1 | contig 18664 bp, 22 predicted proteins | sample Alteio_BWMinCont_57_FD_153293 | JGI IMG/M metagenome (GOLD analysis project Ga0207055, IMG submission 153293) | Enriched cells from forest soil in Barre Woods Harvard Forest LTER site, Petersham, Massachusetts, United States -... | ecosystem: Environmental > Terrestrial > Soil > Temperate forest >...
TTAGTGCTGCGGGAATGGCCTTCATGCCAATGTCGTGGAGCATTCCGCCGAGCGAGAGTTTTTCGAGAGTGGCGCGCTTCTGAAAGCCCATTTGCGTGCCGATCATCACCGCGACCGAGCTCACACCGACGGAGTGGGCGAGCAGGGCATCGTTAACGTTTTTCAGGCTGGAAAATAAATCAGAAAAGCTTTTGTGGGCTTCGACTAGTCCCACCACGACCTCGGTGACTTGCTTGGCGCTGGCATAGACTTCGAGGTCCATTCCCAAATGCTCGAGCTGGCGAAAGACGGTGCGCGCGGCGTGAGTGACCAAGGTGGTCTTGCGTTTATCATCGAGGTCTTTTTTGAAAATCGCGATGCCTGCGATCGACATCGATTGGCTGGCGATTTTGTAATATTCTTTTTTCTCAACCCACAGATAATTGACTTCGCGATCTTTATAATTCTTAAATTGGTCAACGTTATTTTGCGTGGAGGCCTTGGCCACGAGTACGAACTTTTCTTCACCAATACGGATGTAAATATCGACCGGAATGTTAACGCCATTCGTGAAGTCGGTAATGGGAATTGGCATGAAGTCGTTAGAGGTTAGGTCCATTAGCCTTTATCGGTAAACTGCGCGTAAACCTGCAGGAGCCGCCCCCCGGGCAGCTAACTAGCCGCCACAAGGCGGCACCTGCAGGTAAATATCGAGCGCACTTGGCCTGGACCAAAGAACGGTGTAGTTTCCTGAGTCAATGGCACGTCCACTTGAGATTGATAACGTCGTAAAGAATTATGGGGCAACTCAGGCCTTGGCCGGTGTTTCATTATCGCTCGAGCCTGGCGAAGTATTTGGTCTATTAGGGCCTAATGGAGCCGGCAAGACTTCGCTGATTTCAATAATTGTAACGCTCGAAAAACTAACGGCCGGCCGAGTTAAAGTTTTTGGTCATGAGGTGCATAGTCGTCAAGCCAAGCTCAACATGGGGTGGGTCGGGCAAGAGGTCATCACCACCGGTTTCTTTTCGGTGGAAGAGCTGATGGGCTTTCATTCCGGATACTACGGCGTGAAAAATCCTAAGGCACGAGTGGAGGAATTGCTCAATGACCTCGGCCTTTGGGAACATCGTCACAAAAAAGTAAAACAACTCAGCGGAGGAATGAAGCGGCGCCTGATGATCGCCAAAGCGTTGGTGCACGAACCGAAGCTTCTGCTGCTCGATGAACCCACGGCCGGAGTCGACGTCGAACTGCGTACCAAGCTGTGGGATTTTGTCGAGAAACTGCGCCGTCAGGGAATTTCTGTCCTACTCACGACTCACTACCTCGAGGAGGCCGAGCGCCTTTGCGACCGAGTAGCGATTATTCACAAAGGCCTGATTCGCGCCACCGGCGGTACCCGCGGGTTGATCGAGCAATGGAGTCGCAAGAAGATCAGCATCAAACTTAAAGAAAAACTTGAAGGGCTGACTCATCCCGATTTGGTCAAGGGCAGTGTGGACGGACTCGAGTGGAGTTTTCTAACCAAAATGTCAAAGCCACTGGGTGAATTGCTGCAAGAGTTGCAAATTCCGCAACAAGCGCTGAGCGATATAAAAATGGAAGAAGGCAAATTGGAAGACGTGTTTCTAAGCCTAACACGAGGGGAGGCGTGATGGATCTAACCTTCACGCCGTTTTACGCACTCTTTCGCCGCGAGCTTTTGCGCTTTATGAAAGTGTTGGTGCAAACCGTGGTCACGCCAATCGTGAGTTCGGCACTGTATTTGATGATTTTTGGCGTGAGCTTGGGACGCAACATTGTTTTAAAAGATCAGCTTCCTTACTTGGCATTTTTAATTCCCGGTCTGGTGATGATGAGTTGCTTGAACAATTCTTTTCAAAACACCACCAGCTCAATCATCAATATGAAATTCACTGGCGATCTGGAGGATCTGAAAGTCGCTCCGATCAACACCTTGCAAATTATTTTGGCCATGGGGCTTGCAGCCCTGATGCGCGGACTTCTAGTGGGCGGCATTACGTTTTTGGTGGGCGAGGGCGCGTATCTCATTATGTACGGGGCGCCGCTGGCGATCGCGAATCCCTTGGCTCTTTTGGGATTTTTGTTTTTGGGCAGCCTAGTCTTTGCCAACTTCGGCATAAGCGTGGGTTTTTGGGCTAAAACTTTCGATCAAATGAGCGCGGTGAGCGGTTTCGTGCTGCTGCCCTTGATTTATTTGGGGGGCGTGTTCTTTTCGGTCGAAAATCTGCCGCCGTTTTGGAAATCCATTTCGCTTTTTAATCCTTTACTTTACATGATCAATGGCGTCCGCTATGGAATCTTAGGTCACTCGGATGTCGAGCCGCTGACGGCGCTGGCAGTCACGACCGTGGCGTTTTTTATAACTCTGGCTTTGGCGCTGCAGGCGCTGCAAAAAGGCAGCTTTCAACGGTGGTAAAGGTAAAAAATGTTTGAAAATCTCTCAGACAAATTGACCGCCACTCTCAAGAAAGTGCGCGGCCAAGCCAAGATCACCGACAAGAACATTGACGAAGCCCTTAAAGAAATCCGCCTAAGTCTGCTCGAAGCCGACGTTAACTTCAAAGTGGTTAAGAGTTTTTTAGATCAAGTGAAGGCCAAAGCCCTGGGCTCCGACGTGCTGCAAAGCCTAACTGCGGGCCAACAATTTGTAAAAATCGTGCACGATGAGCTAGTTCACGTCCTCGGCGATAGCGCGCAACAGATTGATGTGCGCGAAAATCCCTCGGTGCTGATGCTGGTCGGTTTGCAGGGCGTGGGTAAGACGACGACGGCCGCCAAACTGGCTTTATTTGTACGTCAGACGCTAAAGAAAAAGCCTGGACTTGTTCCGGTAGACGTCTACCGTCCCGCCGCCGTTGATCAGCTAACGGTGCTGGCGAAGCAAAACAGCATTCCCGTTTTTCCCACGGATCCAAAGCAAAAGCCCGAAGATATTGTGAGGGCGGCAAAAGCTTGGGCGCAAACCGAAATGGTTGAAGTGGTGATTATCGACACCGCTGGACGTCTGCAAATCGACGAACCGCTGATGAATGAGCTGCGCGCGCTCAAAACTGTTTGGCCACCGCAGGAAGTCTTGCTGGTCAGCGATGCGATGCTCGGCCAACAGAGCGTGCAGGTGGCTGAAGGATTCCATCAGCAACTTGGGCTTACCGGCTTAATTCTGACTAAGATCGACGGGGATGCGCGCGGCGGAGCCGCCTTGAGCATTCGTACCACCACCGGGGTACCCATTAAGTTTTTGGGAACGGGCGAGAAGGTGGGCAATCTCGAAGTCTTCCATCCCGACCGCTTAGCCGGTCGCATTTTAGGAATGGGCGACGTTATGTCACTGGTCGAAAAGGCCGCCGAGGTCATCGACGAAAAAACCGCCCGTGAGAGTGCCCGCAAAATGAGTAAAGGCGCCTTCACACTTGATGACTTCCTGAAGCAAATTCAGATGATGAAGAAGATGGGTGGCCTCGAGTCGATCATGAAAATGATCCCGGGAATGGGCAATTTGACCAAGCAGCTCAAAGACATGAGCCCACCCGATAAGGAAGTTAAGAAAATTGAAGCGATCATTCGCTCTATGACTATGGAAGAACGTAATAATCCTAAGATCTTAAATGGTTCAAGGAGGTTACGCATTGCCAACGGATCGGGCACCGAAGTTAAAGACATCAATCGCTTAGTGGAACAATTCACCCAAACTCAAAAAATGATGTCGCAAATGATGAAAATGGGCATGCCGCGCGGGGGGCCGCGCGGCCTATTCTAACGTTTTCTTTAGGGTTTTATTTTGTTGCCCTGACTTTGAAATCGATGTAATTCCTAACCTCTTTGCACATTTAGGGAAGGACTTTAATTTATGGTCGTGATTCGACTAGCGCGTTTCGGTAAAAAACACTCACCCAAATACCGCATCACCGTAGCGGACTCACGTCGTTGGCTCGGCGGAAAATTTATTGAAGTTGTGGGACATTACAATCCCACTCCCGCTGTAAACGAAAAAGCGTTTACTTGCGATATGGAGAAGGTCCAGGCTTGGATTGCTAAAGGCGCGCAACCTTCAGATCGTGTTAAGAGCTTAATTCGCAAACAAGCTAAAGCATAACGATTGATCGTAGCCGAGTTTAAGATATACTGAACTCAAGATCACTGCATATGGGATGTTCAGCATAGGGGAAGAAAATGGATCCAATGTCGCTAAAAGATCTGGTTGAGTTTATGGCGAAGTCTCTCGTCGATAAACCTGATGAAGTTGAGGTGAACGAGATCGTTGGAGAACAAACTACTGTTGTCGAATTGAAAGTCGCCAAAGAAGATCTTGGCAAAGTTATCGGCAAACAGGGCCGCACCGCCCGTTCAATGCGTACTATCTTGAACGCCGCGAGCACTAAGCTACATAAACGTAGTGTCCTCGAGATCGTCGAATAAATCTTTTACCGGCCATCACTGCATTGGCTGGATCAAGCAAGCCCACGGCATTAGGGGAGAACTCTTCGTTCAGCTTTTTGCCACTAAGGCTGATTGGTTAAAAAATCTTAACAATATATTTCTGCTTCTGCCAGGGGAATCTTTACTCAAGACATGGGATGTCGAAATCTGTCGGCCGCACAAAGAGGGGCTGATTCTCAAACTTCGCGGAGTCAATGACCGTAATCAGAGCGAGCTGATGCGAAAATCGGGTGTCTACATCGCTGAAGAATTGCTGGTGGCCGAGGAGGGCGACCAGATCTTCCTCAAGCAGATTGAGAATTTCACTCTCGTCGATACTTCTGGGGTCAATTTGGGCCGCATCGTCGGCTTTGGCACCAATGGTGCGCAAGATTTACTGCGGGTTGAGCGGCCAAATGGAGTAGAAGCGCTAATTCCCTTTGTAGATGCGTTCTTGGTGAACATAGATTTTGACAAAAACCTGGTGAAAATGGATCTTCCGCAAGGCTTATTAGACCTTGAGGAAGAATGAAATTTACCGTCATCACGCTATTTCCCAATCTGATTCAGAATTTTCTGAACGAAGGTTTGCTTGGTCAGGCCGTCGGCCGGGGTACGGTCGAAATTGCGACTCTAAATCCGCGCGAATTTACCACTGACGTCCATCACACAGTTGACGATCGGGCTTTTGGCGGCAGCGACGGCATGGTGATGAAGGTTGAGCCGTTACAGGCGTCGATTGAAAAATTGCGCAGCGAGGGCGACTGTCATATTGCGATTTTAACTCCGCAAGGCCGGCCATGGACCCAAAAAATGGTCGGAGAGTATGCGGCCTTGAACAAACGCGTGGTTTTGATTTGCGGCCGTTATGCGGGAGTCGATCAAAGAGTTTCGACCTTGGTTGATGACGAGATTTCGCTCGGTGATTTTATCTTGAACGGCGGCGAAGTGGCCGCCTGCGCGGTGATTGAATCCGTCGCCCGCATGGTGCCGGGCGTGCTGGGAAATTCGCGGTCGGTCGAGCGCGATTCGTTTAGCAATGGTTTGCTTGAGAGCCCTCAATTCACTCGGCCGCGTGAGATTTTGGGAATGAAGGTCCCGTCCCCCTTGCTGAGCGGTCATCACGAACAAATTCGGCAATTCGAACGGGCGGTGAGTTTGGTGCGCACGGCTTTGAAGCGCCCCGACCTATTAGAAGCGAAATGTTCGCTTGAGCGCGAAATCGCGCAACTGGAAGCCCTCGAAGACAGTGAACTGAAAGCCCTGGGAGTTGGCCGCCAAGATCTCGGGAGCCTACGTCATGTCTAAACGCGCCAGTGTGAACATCGCTCTGATCCATTGGCCGGTTTTTGATCGCGCGAAAAATATCGTCGTTACCAACGTTACCAACTTTGACATTCACGATATCGCGCGCGCGGGTCGCACTTATGGCGTTGCTCGCTATTTCATCGTCAATCGCTTGAAAGAGCAGCTGAGCTTTGTGGCGCGCGTGCTCGATCACTGGCGGGTAGGGGTTGGTTCCGAGTACAATCCCAAGCGCAAGACCGCGCTCGGAATGGTTGAATTGGCCGAGACGCTTGAGGACGTTTTAACTAAATTTGAGACCAAGCCGGTGATCGTTTGCACCTCGGCTCGCGACTTGGGCATCCCCAAAGTGACCTTTAAAAGTCTGCGCGAGAAGATCTGGGTACCGGATTCTCCCCCCATTTTATTGGTTTTCGGCACTGGTTTTGGTCTGGATGACTCCATATTGAAGCAGGCGGATATGCTTTTAGAGCCCCTCAAAGGGGATTCGCCCGATGATTACCGGCATCTATCCGTGCGTTCGGCGGTGAGCATCGTTCTTGACCGCCTTCTAGGTGCGTGGTAACTCAGATCTTTTCGCAAAATACCCGGGAGCTATTAACATGCCTGCTAAGTCAAAAACTACTGCATCTAAGACTACTACGGATCTCGTTCGCCGGGTCACTTGGGATCGCGCTTTAGCGAAGAAAAAAGCTCTTCCGAAAATCACTACGGGCGATAGCGTTGGCGTTTACGTCAAAGTTAAAGAGGGTGAAAAAGAGCGCGTGCAGCTTTTCAGCGGCGTGGTTTTAAAAATTCAAGGCAGCGGCATGGGCCGTACGTTCACAGTTCGCAAAATCGCTAGCGGCGTGGGCGTTGAGCGTACGTTTCCGATGCTTTCGCCGATCATTGACCGCGTGGAAGTTTTGTCGCGCGGTAAAGTTCGTCGTTCGCGTTTGTTTTATCTGCGCGGCTTGAAAGGTCGCTCGGCACGTTTGGATTCTGAAGCTTACTTTGCCGATGCTGAAGCACCGGGCGCGGCTGATGAAATTGCCACTGAAACTCCGGCCGCAGAAGCGGCTCCTGCAGTTGAAGCTAAAGCTGAAAAAGCCCCCAAAAAATCCGATAAAAATTGAAACATAAGAGTTTAGGGCGCGTTGACTGGACATCGTTCCAGCCAGCGCCGGTCATCGGGGTCGACGAAGTCGGGCGCGGCTGTTTGGCCGGGCCTGTGGTTGCTGCTGCCGTTATTCTGTCTTATCCACAGAAAAAAGTGTTCTACGATTCGAAGGTCTTGTCCGGAATCCGGAGAGAAGAACTGTTCAAACACGTTCAGAGCGATCACCGCTATGCACTCGGATTTGCATCAGTCGAAGAGATTGATGAGCTCAACATCCTGCACGCGTCGCTGCTAGCCATGCGGCGAGCGGTGGAAGGCTTGGGCGTGACCGAAGGTGGTCACTTGCTCGTCGACGGCAAATTCAAAGTGCCGGGCGTCAGATATGAGCAGACCACTTTGATCCAAGGCGATTCGCGCGCGGAATGCATATCGGCGGCGTCGATTGTCGCCAAGGTCACGCGCGACTGCATGATGGGTGAGCTCGCGGAGCAGTTTCCCGAATATGGTTTCGAAATTCACAAAGGCTATGCCACCCTCCACCACCGCGACATGCTGGCAGCGCTGGGTCCGACCGACCTCCACCGCCGCAAATTCCGCGGCGTTGTCGTTGAGGAATTCCTCGAGGCTTGAGCTCTGGGCGTCGGGCGAGTTGGTTCGGCGCGGATGGAAATTTCTTTTTCATGATGTTGGAATTCTGGGCGTGCAACTCGATCTGCTGATGCGCGATCCCTCGGGCATTTTAATGATCGTCGAAGTGAAAACCCAAGGGCGCGGAAGGCTGGCGCATTTGAATTGGTCACAACGGCGCAGATTAATGCGAATCGCAGCTTTCTTAGCGCAATGGGAGCCAGTTGAATTGCGCCTGGCCCTTGTCGAGGGGCATGATCTGCGCCTGCTTCCCGTGGATTGACACCGAGCCCAAATATGGGACACTTGAGTCATGAGAGGTTGCCTCGCCTTAGTGGTTGCAATTTTAATCGGTCTGCCCTCAGCCCACGCTGAAAATCAACAGCGTGAGTTCTTAATGAGCTGCACTTACGGCGTCATGGCCGGCACCTTGGTCGGCGGCGCCAGCTTGGCGTTTCAGCCGAGCCCCGGCTCCAGTTTAAGCAATGTCGCCCGCGGCGCCTCGATCGGTCTCTATGCAGGGATTTTGTTAGGCTTATACGTGATTTACGTAGTTCCAGGTTTAGAGGAAGGTCCTTCTGAAGAAGAGCCGGTAGCGTTAAGCGTGAACCCGCTCTTCCGCTTACAAAAATTCGACGGCTTCACTGCCGATTGGACCGTGGTGAGGTTTTAGGTACGGCGTTCTTTTTTCTGTCTACTGTGCGTCGTTATGTCAGATGTTCGGAAATTACTGTCGGCGCCGACAGGGAGCTTTGTGTTTGCAAAATAAGAAAGGACTAATATGAAAATTTACGTTGCCGTCATCACCCTATTGTTGAGTGTCACATTACACGCCGAAGGAAAGGGCCGAAAGACGGCCTCTACAGACACCTACAACTGCTCTACAGACAATGGCGCCTATTCCGTATTCCTTGACGAACAGGCCGGCACGGCGACTTGGATTAAGCCTTATCCAAGACCGGTCTCCAAAGTGACGGTGACCAATCCCGACGGGAAATTGGCTTTCGGCACGAACAAAGGCGAGCCCTTTCCCTACGATATTGTAATCGAAACTTCCAAATCGCAGAAAAAATCCATCTCCAATCCCGACAATCCTCAAGACACCGGCGCGGTGAATTCTTTTCCGGCAACGATTCAGTTGATGGAAGGTTCATTGGGTATGCACTGCACGCATTAAGGTCAGGATGCGTTGGTGAACTCTAACGATGCCATCCATCCACGATGAAGACATATTCTCTTCCCTTCTCGGTCTTTACATCACTTGCGATGCGGTTGCGGCTTCGGCCTTGGTTTCGCCGCCGAAGTCGAAACTGACTGAGCCTCTGTACGTCGGCTCACCACCGATGATCTGAGTTTGCTCGATGTGAATCAGCCAGCAGCGGCCCGGCGGGCGTAAGTTCAAAGAATAACTCCACGAATACAAGCGATGAGTGATGTCGGAGTAGTCGACTTCGAGAGCGACGTCGAAAAATTTCGAAACTACGCCAGACGCGACACTGTAGTTGCGCGTTTCGCCGCCATCGACCACTGAATAGTCAGGATTCAAGATGAAGTTGTCGACGTAACCGAATTGCAGAAAGTTCTTTGGCGTTAGCATCCCGCGAATTCGCGCGTTGACATTGGTTTTATGGGCGTAAGGGATGTACGAGGCAGTGGTGTAGGTTTCGAAGTGTTCGAAGCGCATGTCTAAGAGGCTGTCGATGGTGGACCAGGGGCGACTTCCCGGACCTCTTGCCGCCTCATCGAAGTCGTAAGACTGACCTATGCGGAAAAGAGTCAGCGTTTTATAATCGGTCATTCCGTCGTTAAACAATTTGCGCGTAATGCGATTGTCGACGGAATAGCTGACCACACGCCGCTGAAAAGTTCTGTCGTTGTAGTCGAATTGAACGCCGGTGTTTTTATTCCCCAAGTCTGAGTCGCTCAACGGATCAAACTGACGAGAGTACGATAGTCCGTCAAATTGGCCGAAGAACGGATGATTCGGCATGCGCACCCAGGGGATATAGGAGTAATAAATTTCGGGCTCGATCGAATGCTTCCAGCGCGTGGCTTTGGGATCGTCGAGGTCACCGTAAATCTTGTAGAACTGGGTCTTAGCTTTCAAATCCGTTTGCACGTAGCGACGCGCGGCTGTTTCGTCAAAGTTCGGTTGGTCGTCCATGTCAGACATATTGAAACGATATTGAGTCTCGCGATAGGTCACCGAGGGAAGAAAATCGATTATTTTACCGACTTGAAAGGGGTAAGACATACTCGGAAGAACGTCGAGCCGCTGGCCGGTGCGCTGGATGTCTTGATAGGCGGAGTGCTGAGGGTCTGTAGAGTTTTGATATGGAGTGAAATGGCTGTCGCGCACCACCGCTCCCCGCGGGTCTCCCATTTGAATGCGATAAACTCCATTATTATTGGTTAGGATTGAGCCCAAAGGAACAACTTGATTCGGGGTACAAAGAGCTTGCTGCTGGACTGGAGTCAAAGCGCCCCACCCCGCGACACTCGAACAGGGCATCATTGCATCATAGCCCCATTTATCGCGGGCGAAGTTGACGTAGTCTACATCAACATTGACCAGCGGACCATTTTCAAAAAGACGTTGCTCCTTGTAGGAGTACTTTAATTCCGGAACCCGATGAACGGCATCGTCATTGGATTGCATTGGGAAGTTTTTAAGCAAGTTTTGATATACGTCGACCTCGGCGCTTGCATATTGATTGTCAGAAAGTTTGGTGATGGAAGCTTTATTTTCCAGCGCGGGATCGCCGATTCCCGCGATCTCGTCGGGGAAGTCGCGCACGTAGCGTAGGTCGCTAATTTGATGGATGCTGGCGCGATCGACGTAGTTCTCGGGCAGTTGTTGGTAGTGGTCGTAAGTCAGATACCAACGATCGACGGTACCCATATTGGTGCCGGGATAATCGTTTTTCAAAACGCGATCTTCCATGAAGGCACCGGCCAAGCGGCCTTTGCTCTCTTTGTCGAGAACGTAGCGATATTCGTCGAGCGCTTTGTAACCGCGCTTCTCGTACCAGCGGCCGGTAAGGGTCATGTCTTGGCTGCGATCGATGGCCCAAAAATAAATTCCGCTCAGTGCGGGACCGCCCTTGTGCGAGAACTCCAGCGACGGCACCAGCACGCCGCTTTGACGGGCGCTCTTGAGCGGCACGATCAGACTCGGCAAGATTAATAACGGAACGCCACCGACACGAAAAATCGGGCGTTCGATGTGCGCGTAGCCGCCCAACTCGGCGTCGATCGTACGCCCTGAAAAGCTCCAGCCCGGCGGGCAGGTTTCGCAGGCCGTGTATTCGGCATTGCTGGCGATGTAACGATTCTCGCCGGTTTTTTCGACCACATCGCCCTCGAAGACCACTTGCCCTGACTGCACGAAGCCGTTGTAAAGAAATCCGGTGTTGCTATTGTAATTGAAAATAAGCTTGTCACCCTCCATGTGCACTTTTTCGTTGTAGAGGATGATGTGACCTTCGGCATTTACGGTTTGCTTGCTGAGATTCAATAGCGCCTTGTCGCAGCTCATGTGATTGCCCTTGAACACCAACTGCACGTTGCCCTTTAAGCGCACGGTCTTTTTTTCGAGGTCGCGCACCATCGAGTCGGCGCTGATGATCACGCCATCGGTCACCGAAGTTTGAGCCACGGCCCGATTCACCAAAATGGTGAACCCAAGAGCGATCGCAATCAGTGTAAGGGCGCGCGGAAACATTATTTGGTCTTCATCACAAATACGCCGTCCCAGCCGTCCTCTGGCGGCTCGAGCAAATAATCTTGGCAGCGTTGTAGGTAGAGTTTTGAAACTTCGTCATCGGGAGTAATGGCCAAGGCCTTGGTGAAAGCTTCGAGACCCGGCTGCCAATTTTTTTCATGGTAGTACTGGTAGCCCTCTTGAAACCATTTGATAGTCTCAGTGACGGTCGATGGCACTTTTTCTTCAGCAATCAATTCAAAGATCTTAACCGGCAGAACCTTTCCCTTCACGCGCACCCAATCGACTTCGCGACAGACGAAGTTGTCTTTGACCTCTTTGTACGTGAACTCGCTCATGATAATGCGTGTGCCGTATTGCTTGTTAATGCCTTCTAAGCGCGAAGCTAAGTTCACGGCGTCGCCCATAACAGTGTAGCTGCGCACGGTTTGCGAGCCCATGTTACCCACGTTGACGTCGCCGGTGTTAAGGCCGATTCCGATATCGATGGTGGGCAGCCCGCGTTTTTCGTACTCCGCTTGCAGCTCTTTGAGTTTGACTAGACTTTGCAAGGCGCAACGGCAGGCGTACTTCGCATGATCTTTGTACGTGATCGGAGCGCCGAAGAAAGCCATGATCGCATCACCCATGTATTTATCGAGCGTGCCTTGGTTTTTAAACACGATTTCAGTCATAGGTGTGAGGTAGCTATTCAAAAGATCCGACAGAGCGTGCGGATCCAATTTTTCAGAAATCGTGGTGAAGCCGCGCACATCTGAGAAAAACACGGTCAGATTCGCTTTGCGTCCACCGAGCTCGATATTGTCGGGGTGAGCGAGAATCTCTTCTACGATCGCGGGCGACACGTACTTTTGGAAAGTTTGGCGCAACTCTTTTTTATTTCGCTCTTCGGTCAGGTACCGGTAGAAGGTGAGGGCCACATACAATGTTGAAATCAAGAAAATTGGCCAGATGATCGAGACGACAATTCCCTTATTGAACAAGAAATGTTGATCAATCCACGCCGTGCCCATAAGCGACGCCGCCGCCAGCACCAAGCCCCAAACGGCGCCGAGGTAGCTTAGAGCTATGCTCAAAATCAATCCCAGTACTGCCATCAGCAGGGGCATGCCCATAGCCTCATTGGGCAGTGTGCGGAAGAAGTTGCCTTGCATGATATTTTCAAGGGCGTTCAAGTGAGTTTCGGTTCCTGGAAAATTCTCTTGAAAGGGCGTCACCCGCAGATCGTAAATGCCCGTTGCCGTCGCGCCGGCGATAAAGACTTTATCTTTGATGAATTCGGCCTTTTTAACTTTGAAGCTCTTCTTTTCCCACCGCTTGGTCTGCGGATCGAAAACCTGTTGGTAAACTTCGGCATCTGGCGAGTCGCTTAGCAAATCTGCAAAACTAAGGTAGGGAAACATTTGATCGGGGCCGGCGTAGTTGATCAACAATTTGCCCTGACGATCGGTGGGAATGCGCGTGACCGTGTCGCCCGTCTCATTGTTGGTAATTTCAAAATCTGAAATTTCCTTTTCTTGAGTCGTGGGATTGTAAGAGATCGTCGGCGAAGCATTGTAGTTGTTGGCCACTAGGTAAGCTTTGAGGGAGAGGCCAGGAAAGTAGGAGTTGCCCGTTCTAACGATCAAAGCTTTGCTGCGAATCGTACCATCGGGATCTTGCTCGGTGTTGAAATACGCTGTGTGCTTCGTGCCCTTGGCAATTTCCGGCGTGTTCAACACCCAATCGTCGCCGTAAGGAATGCTATTGGGGAACGAGCGATTGCGAAAGTCTTCAAGCCACGCATCGTAAGTTGCGTACTTAAATGTCTTGGGATCCTCTTGCGATACCACCGCATCCCAATGCTCCGCCAAACCGTCGCGGAAATCGGTGAGGATGGTGTCACACGTGTCGTGGAGTTCCTTTTGAATTTTATCTTCTAGAACCACTTCGTCGTTTTTATTCTTGGGCGCGCCAAAGGCATCGCGCACGGCCTTTTCTTTCTCAGACAGGGCATTGGCAAAAACGTCGAGTAAGGCCTTGGGCACGTGAGGCAGATATTTGTCGTTGACCGATAGCAACACTTCCTCATGGTCCCACTGCTTGGCTGCAGGGCTCCGTTTGTAAATTAAGTCGCGGCAAAATTCGGTTTCAGGCGCCCAGCGCGCCCCTTGAGTGTTATTGAAGAACGCGCCAGCCACGATTTTATCGGCATGTTTGGCAAAGGATTCTCCGAGCACGCGGTCTGAGTCCATCTGTTCGGTAAGCGATTGTAGAACACCGCCGACGGGCCCTGATATTCCCGAAGTTTTAACTTTGTCATAGACTTGTTGGGCAGGATTGAGTTGCGGTTCCGAAAAAATAATATCGAACGCAATTAACTTGGCGCCCATCTGAAAAGCTTTGTCCATGCCTTTGGCAATGACGTCGCGCGACCACGGCCAGCGACCAATGGTGGCCACGGCACGCTCGTCAACCGCCAGCAGGGCCAAATTGTTGCTGACTTTTTGTGGGCCGCGAATGCGTAGACGATAGTCGATCGACTTTTGGTGGAACATGTACAAGACGCCGGTCAACCCCTGATCCTGATCGGCCTCGCGCACGCTCGACGCCATGGCATAGTAGTGAATCGTCATTTGCGTGAGGATTACCGTTAGATAGAGGCCGATGGCGATGGGGTGAATTAAAAACGCGAGATATTTCTTCCATTGCTGCTTCATGAGCTGGTCCATCCGAAAGTTGAGTTTTCAACATTCTAGCCTCAAGTCTCGACTCTTGGCGAGTGCAAGGTTGCGATTCCGTAACATACAATGGGGTTTTAGAGGTGATCATGGAAGCAAGTTATGTGGTGCGGGGCGAAGTGGTAGTTGTTGAGCTTAAAGGACGCCTAAATTTCGATGTGACGGGGCCGTTTCGTAGGGCCTGCATGGAACGTTTAGTTAATGAAAAAGTAGTCTTTGATTTACGTGGGCTCAGTTTCGTCGGTTCATTGGGATTAAAGGACTTTGTCGACACTCTGGATCATATGTCGCAAAATTCAGCAACCGGTTTAAAATTTAGCGGGGCAAGCTCTGAATTTCGTCGGCTGTTTGAGGCATCGGGAATTCCGCCCCTGAGCTTTTTCGATAGCACCGAAAAAGCCATTCAAAGCTTTACGCCCCCGCCTTTGGGTTCGCTGATTTGAGCATCTGAATCTCGTCATTTAACAGCTTGATCTTGTCTTGCGCACTGAACTTTTCGCTATCCAGTTCGGTGTGTAAAGCCGTCAGATCTTTGCGTTGCTGATTGAGAGTGACGCTCAGCGATTGATTGAGCTTTTGCAAACTGGAGTTCTTTTCTTCTAAGGTTTCGAGCTCGCGCTGTTTGTGAGCCCATAGGGCCTGCAGTGACTCCACTTGCTCAAGCAGAGCTTTGTTCTGCTCTTGCAGGGTAGGCAGATTGACCTTGAGATCATTGATTTCTTTGCGCTGCGACTCTTGCGCCAACAAATTTTCTTTGAGCTGAAAGCGAATATCGCTACCTTCATCGGAGAGGCGCGCCAATTCGCGCGACATGTCTTCTTCGCGCAGCTGATGTTGACGTTGATCATAGACCAGCTGATTTTGCAGCTTTAAATTTTGTTCGAAAAGCTCGTCGCGCTCTAGGGCCTTGGCGCGGAAGGTTTCAAGCTCCTCGCGCACCTCGCTCAATTTGCTCTCGTAGGAATTGACCGTTTGCACGTGCAGGTTCGAGCTATTGGTGCGCAGCGCGGAGTGCTCGGTTTGCAGGGCCGCGAAGCGCTTGGCGCGCAATTGGATCGCCGGCGCGGCCTTATGGACGCGGGCCCGATAACGCTCGAGGTGCTGTAATCGGCGCTGAAAAGCTTGCGCTTGGATGTAGAGTTCGGAATAGACTTTTTCGAGTTTCTGCTGATGGGCGCGTACCGAACCGTTTTCTTCCATCAGCTTTTGGCTGCGGTTGGTGAAAATTTTGTCTTTTTCAAATAAAACTAAATACTGTTCCTGAACCGTTTCAAATTTCGCCCTTAACGAAAGATTCTCGCGCTCGAGCAGCGACATTTTTTCTTCAAACTGATTTGCTTTACGAAGCGCGACTGACAAGCGAGCCATCAAGTCTTCGTTCTGGCTGATCAGCGATTCTAACGTCGAGGATTTCAGGGCTTCTGGCGGTAGGTCGCGAAAGTTCACGCCATTGGGCAATTGGTTGGGAAGGGGAATATTCTTGACCACTTCATCCAAGGTTGCCGTCGGATGATTTGTGGAGGTGTGGAAAGATCCTTTTTCCATCATAGACTCCTCTGGGAAGGCCAGCCGTGGCCTACAACTATCGTCTCAATAGAAGACACCGGATGTCAAAAAACGGGCAAATTTTGCCTCAGACCCTGTGGCGCAAAGCATAATCCCTCTAGACCTAGGTCAGTTGTGCCGAAAGAAATTCTATGGAAAAGGGCACTATCACCTCAGTCACCGAGTTTGAGCATATAAATGAAATGCAGGAAGACCTGCGTAAGAAACTGCTCGAATCGCAGCGTCGCGATGTCGGCCGCACCGATAGCTTACGCGGCAGCGTTTTGGGGTTGGTAGTTTCAGAAAACTACGAGCGCGCGTCTGAAGAAATGTCGGCCTACGTCGCGCTGAAGACTAATTATCCCGGCTTTCAGGATCGGGTTGATCGCTTGGTTCAGCACTGCAGTGAGCTAGTGCAAGCCATTCAAACTAAACGTAATTTTCCGGGCCTCGCGTCTTTGTCGCTGGCGAAGCAACAGGAAATCCACGAAAAGGTTCTCGAGCACTTCGAAGATCTTAAATCGCACTTACGCCAAATCGAAAAAATCGAGCGCGAGTTCAAGCTCGATGACGTCCGCTCGACGGTTTGGGTGTTACGCGCGCTTTGCCAAGCTGGCGCATGCATTTTTGTCGCGGCGCTAGTTGTCGACATCAAGAATGGCACTTTCAATTCCGCTGTTATGGTCACCGAGCATTACCTCGACAGCTTTGCTGCCTGGCTTGTTAGCCGCTTTTAGTGGCAGCGTAGTGCAATAGTTCACGCACATTCTATATCCCCATTGGTCGTAGTTAGGACATTCGGCAAGACATTCGTCGCGCGTGGCTGGCGTATAGGCGTAGTTGCCTCCCCCACACTCGGGCTGGGGGCAGGCATTGGCTTGGGTGATGGACATCATTAAGATGATAAACGCGCGCTTCATTTAATTATTCGCAGTTTAGATTGTAGGTCGATTGCGTTGTATTGACCGAGTAAGCTTCGAGCACGTCTAGGCGGGCTTGCGCGGGGTCATCGCCCTTAAAGGTGACCTTCACTTGTTCGCCAGAGAAATAGTTATAAACCATTCCTTGGCAAACATAGGCGGAGTCATAATATCCGCTAGTGGTTGAGTCTTGGCAGTCGATGAGCCCTACCTTGTCTCCGAAACGCACGTACACTTCACCGGCAGGAGTGCTTTGATTGGTGACGCTGACACGCGCGGATGAATCGAAGCAGCTAAGAAAGGGTTGGGCATTGGCTTCTAGGGCCGTAACCGCAAGTAGGGTTGCAAAAAGAGTCCTCATTTTTTCTCCTTGGTTTGAGGGATGCGCCAAATAACCATTTTTATTGTATAAAAATAAGCTCATTTAAGTTATGTATCATTAACTTATGGATATAGATCGAATCCGCTATTTTCAGATTTTTTCGCAAACTGGATCGCTGGTGAAGGCGAGTGAAGTGTTGCATATCTCCCAGCCGGCGCTTTCTAAGGCGCTGCGCCTGTTGGAAGCGGAAGTGGGCTGCAAGCTTCTCGAGCCCGATGGCCGCGGCCTGCGCTTGACCGAAGCGGGCCGACAGTTTCAGCGCGAGAGTGCTCCGCTTCTCAATCAGCTTCTGGCTATTCCCGCCAAGATCAAAGGCGCGCGCCAAACGCCGCCCTCGCGTTTGGGCTCTTTCGAAGTTTTCACCACCTATTTTCTCGGACAAATGTTGAAGTTTACCGCGCTTGAAAATTTAGAAATTCACGAATTTGGTCCCGGGCGTCTCGAGCAGGCGTTGCTCGACGGCAAAATTGACGTGGGGATCACTTATCTGCCAATCCCCACGACCGGGGTTGAATTTGTCGAAGCCACTAAAATAAAAATGGGGGTTTTTGGATTGAAGGGGAAGGGCGACCTCCCTTTTGTAATTCCACTTTTGCCGCCTGAAGGCACGCCGTCCAAGGTGGTCGGGCTTGATGGCTGGCCCGATCATCGCTTTGCTCGCGACGTAAAATTCAGAGTAACGGCAATGGAGTCTGCGCTCGAGCTCTGCCGCGATGGAGCCGCGCTGGCCTACTTGCCGGATTTCGTGGTCAGATTGCACAACGAAAAGATAAAACCTGAATTCCGTTTACACGAAATGCCCGCGCCGATTCCGCAACGTGAGCGAATGCAGAGTGTGTACTTGGTCAAAAGGCAAAATGCCGTGGAGGTTCAGCTTCATCGGCAAATTGCGAAGGCTCTACGTGACCTTTAGCGGGCCACGCTTAACAAGTTCGGACAGTAAGTCGGCCCCTGCAATGCCGCAAGCGTCTGATCGCCATCGCCGCGCGCCTTATTGATCAACAGGGGCGGAAGTTTGTCGGCTAAATAGGCCGCGATTTCTGGGCCCGAAGCCCCGGCTGGAATGGTGAACGACAAAATCTTGTACCCGGCAACGCTGCTTTGACCCTTGGGGCCGAGCGACGCGCGTTCGAAACTTTGCTTGAGATTAAAGCCAGCGCCAAGAGTGAATTCGAGAACCGGCTTTACAGCGTCCTCACCATAGATAATTTGCTTTGTCCGTTGCGTACTCGCTGCGGCGACGCCGTCGCGGAGGATGGCGATCTGCTGAGGCGTCCAACTTCCTTCTAGAGTTATCATTTGATCGGGAATGGCATCTCCGAGAGGCCGTTTGGCGGCGGCTTTTTGAGCGGATGTCATGCCGGCAAAAGAAAGCTGGCCAAAAACCAACACGAGGGTCAGGACTATTAATGTTTTCATGAGCCTGTTTCTATACAGCTTAATGCGTCAAAACAAGCGTAATTTTTACCGAGACGAGGCTACTGTAACTTGGATTCGAGAGATTTGGTGCGAACCGCCTGTAATACAGGCAGGATTTGTCCGCGATTCAATTGCCGACCATTGGCAAACAAGGTGGGAGTACCCTGTACATTCACCAATCCACCTTGCTTGGCCTGGGCCCGAATGGCGTCGATGGTGGCCGGATCGTTAAGACAGGTCTGCAGACGTTCCCAATTCAGACCGAGAGTTGAGGTCAACTGCGCCAGGGCCGGATCGACTTCATTGGTACTGGGTAGGCGCACGAACTCATCCTGGGCATCGTAAAGGGCATGGTGAAGTTCCCAACCCTTACCTTCTTTTTCGGCACAGAGTACGGCTTCGGCGAGTCGGCAGGAAACTCCGCTCGAACCCTCAACCTTTTCATTGCAGGCACCGTCGAGGGGAAAGGAGTAGAATTCAAAACGCACATCGGGATGTGAC
>Ga0207055_1109_pt1 | contig 18630 bp, 18 predicted proteins | sample Alteio_BWMinCont_57_FD_153293 | JGI IMG/M metagenome (GOLD analysis project Ga0207055, IMG submission 153293) | Enriched cells from forest soil in Barre Woods Harvard Forest LTER site, Petersham, Massachusetts, United States -... | ecosystem: Environmental > Terrestrial > Soil > Temperate forest >...
ATCATGGAAATGTCAGGGCAGCAGATCATCCACCGCGAGAAAATCGCCGTCTTGAGGATTTAAAAAGAAGAATTAACGATAAATAATCTGAGTGATAGATAAGAGCCTGTTTAAGATCTTTTTATATACTTTAAAAAGCGGTAGAATCGGCTAAAATTTCCGCAAATTCTCGTTAAATAGCGGTGCTATTCGCCTCAAATTTGCGAAAATTTTATCTCGATTTCCCACTTTTTAAAGTATATAAAAAGATCTTAAACAGGCTCTAAGAAGCAAGCTTGCTTTTTTCATCATATTCCATGAAAATAAGGCACCAGCCCCCAATTTTTCATGGATAAAAAATGGAAAGACCTTATTATATCAATAAGATAGCTTCTTTAAGTGAGCAATTCCCTGTCGTCTGTCTATTGGGCGCACGCCAAGTGGGAAAAACGACTTTAGCCAAGCAATTTGCTGTGAAACGCGGGGAAGCGGTTCACATTTTTGATTTGCAAAAAGACCAAGATCTTGCAATGTTGGATAATCCTCATTTGGCTTTTAGCCAATTAGAAGGTTTGATTGTGATTGATGAGATCCAGCGACGTCCTCATCTTTTTCCCGCGCTACGTGTATTAGTTGATTCCCCAACAAAAAATCAGCGCTGGCTAGTCTTAGGTAGTGCTTCACGAGAATTGCTACATCAATCTTCAGAGTCGCTTGCGGGTCGTATAGCTTATCTCGAAATTCAGCCTTTTGATTATAACGAAACACATGAAATTGAAAATTTATGGATGAGAGGCGGTTATCCGCAATCTTATCTGGCTAAATCGGACGAAAGTAGTTTTGAATGGCGTAGACAATATATTAAAACATTTCTTGAACAAGACATTCCAAATTTGGGTGTTCGTATTCCTACCGCTAATTTGCGCCGTTTCTGGATGATGCTTTCGCATTATCATGGCAATTTATTTAATGCAGAAGAATTGTCACGCTCGCTGGGCATTAATGGCAAAAGTATTAAATATTATCTTGATATTTTATCTGAGACATTCATGATTAGACAACTGCAGCCTTGGTGGGAAAATATCAATAAACGACAAGTGAAATCCCCCAAAATTTATTTTCGTGATAGTGGATTGTTGCACTATTTATTAGATATTGAAAATAAAAAAGGATTGCAACGTCATCCTAAACTGGGAGCCTCCTGGGAAGGGTTTGCATTAGAGGAAATTATTCGGTGTTCTCACGTGGAAGCAGAGCGTTGTTATTATTGGGCAACACATCAAAAAGCCGAACTTGATTTACTTTTGTTTCATCAAGGCAAACGTCTAGGATTTGAGTTCAAACATTCTGATGCACCTAAATTAACTAAATCAATGCAAATTGCTTTTGATACCTTACAATTGGATGAACTAACAATAATTTACCCTAGCACACGAGCGTATTCATTAACAGAAAAAATTAGAGTGATAAGTTTGACTGATTACTTGTCAAAGTTCGATTTAGCAAACAAAATCTGAGGTATAAACAGCCAACAGATTTTCAGCTTCCTCCGCGGTCTCTTGAGCAATATTTAAAATTCCAGATAAAATGTATTTCAATTTTTGTGGTGAAATAGCTAAACATTGATAAACGTGTGAATGATTCATAATAGTTGCGATAATGGAGGATAATTGTTCCGATGAGCGATACAAATAAAATAAGAGCAATTCAGTCATAAAATTTCCTGAACCTAATCCTAAACCGCATAATGAGCTATCTAAATATTTTGCTCCAGCACTCACTGCAGCAACGCTGTTAATAAATGCTAAAGATAAATTATTATGCGCGTGAAATCCAAATGCTTGTTGAGGAAATGAGGACGTTAATTGTGAAAACAGTTCAGCAACTTTTTCAGGATAAAGTGCGCCTCGAGAGTCTGCCAAATAAATGATGTCGACAGAGAGTTCGGTAATTTGCTCTACATAGCGCATCAATTCATCTGTTTCGTAGGTTGAAACTTTGGTGATATTGATAGAGCAGGCAGTATCATATTGTCGACAGAGGGTTACTAATGGCTGCACTTTTTCCAATGAATTGGGACGCACCGGTAATCTCACCAAATCGATATGTTCTAATCGAGACTCCAGGCAGGAAATCGCATGAGTTTCTTCTTGGAACAACATGATCGCAAGCTTTTTATCTTTTGGAATGTGAGAGCGAAGTTGCTTTAAAAAATCGGGGCTTAGCGTGCCATTGCAACCATATTTTTGTTGATCACTCGCGTAGCCCACTTCAATAATATTGATTGGCAATGAAGCTAAGAACGCCGCTACCTGCATGACATCGTGAGGCGATAACGCCCATTGATGCATATAACCGCCATCACGCAATGTGACATCTAATATTTGATGTTGATTATTCGCTAATGCTTTCCACAGAAGGTTCATTGAGTAATCCAAATTCATTATAAAAACCGTTATCTATTTTAATCCATTGTCCGCAATTTTTTTCGTGCGCTTTTTTCAAAAAATAGTTTCCACATGCTGCATCAAACATACCCATCCCAATTGCATTAAAAAAAACGGTAAGGTTGCGGGTGGGTAACGCTTGTTGTTTTGCAATCAGTTTACCCATTTCAATAATGTCATCACGTTTTAGAATATTTTGTGCAAGAGCCCGAGTTAAGGGGCAATCTTTTTGAGTACACTGATTAATATCGTCAACTACAATCAATTGTGATTTTTCAATAACAGAAACCTCTGCTTCCATAATGCCTACATTTGCAAAAAAAGTTCCTTGCGATAAATATTGCCCATCGATAAAAGCAGTATTGACATTCGTTGCTGCAATAACAATATCATGATCAGTGATTGCCGATTGATAATTTTTTACTGGAACAATATGAATGTCTAATGTATTTCCCACTTGTTTGCAAAAACGCATTGTTCGTTCATGATCGACATCAAATACACTCGCCTCTTTGAGAGAGGGAAAAACGGCTTTCAGACAAAGGAGGTGATGAGCTGCAATAGGGCCTGCACCAATTAAACCGATGCGACGGCTATTGGGATTTGCTAAATATTTTGCTGCTACAGTGGTAATCATCGCTGTACGCATCGCGCTGATTTTACTGCCAGCGAGTAATGCGAGCGGCAAACCATTTTCCAGAGAATATAACAATAACAATGACTGGCCTCGCGGAATTTGCCGTACATGAGGATTACTCGGCACACTGGTTACTGATTTAACCCCGATGACATTATACTGTTTCGCAGTAAGCGCTGATGGCATCAGGTTCATACGATTTTTATTATCGTCCCAACGCAAATAAGATTTTAATGGTTGGACATACTGTCCTGTTGCATGTTGTACAAAAACATCTTCAATAATGTCCATATAAGCGAGCGGATCATTCGCCCCAAGCTGATATAATTGCTGTTCGTTTAATAATAAAATGCTTGTCACGCTATTTCCCCAAATTTTGATAAAGTTGATAAAAATATTTCAAGATGTGATAGTTCAGCACTGAGATTGAAACGAAGATGACGAGGCAAGCCATTATGATGGCATTGCGCTAAAAAAATATCATGCTTCATTAAAAATTTGAAAATCTCATTCACTGACTGTTTGCAATCTAATAATCGATAGTGCGTTGCCAGGCTATCCATCATGGGTAATCCAAGCTGCTGGGTTTTCTGGCTCAACCACTCATCGCGCTGTAACAAAAAATGATTCGCTAATCGTATTTCATCCGTTTTCAATTTCCATAGCTCTACCATTAACGCTTGTAAATTGAGCGGCATATTTAAAGTAGTAGCACTTTTTATAACAGCTATTTTTTGAATGAGCTGAGGATGTGCAACCACAACTCCCAAACGTAATCCTGCCACTCTAAATAATTTACTCAATGAAAATACGGTAGTGCAGTGATCGTGATTGATTAAACTGCTTGTTATGAGTTGTTTAAAATAGTTTGACTGTGGAGTGGTTGTTAATCCTTCATATACCATATCTAATAACACGGGAATATCACTTAACCCAATGATTTGTTGCAGGACTGGCAAGGGTATCATGTCTCCTGTTGGATTGATTGGCGTATTGATAAATATCCCTAAATTTTTATTGAGCAAAGGGGTGATTGAATCGATATTAAAATGATCGTAATCACATGGGATTAACTTACGGTGTAACGTTTCTAAAATAGTCGATAAGGTATGCCAACCTGGCATCACATGAAGCCATTCGGTTATTTGAGATAAGGCAGCAACGGTTAAATATATTCCTTCCGTTCCACCAAAAACAAAAGCAATGTTTTCAGCAGATAAGTTTGAATGGTATTCGTTATTGAGTAATTGCGCGAATTGATTACGCAACTTAAAATCGCCGATGCTGCTGGTATAATTATAATGATCGATTTTAAAAGCATTCATTAATTCTTTCACTGCCGCACTGGGCGGTAACAGGAACGCACCCGTCGCAAGATTAATAGGCGAAGCTCCAGCATTTCTACGCTCATCAATGCGAATTTGAATTTCAGTATGATTCATGTTGAATAAATTCTTAGGGTTGAGTTTACTAAAGTGTAAGGTGGAAATACTTCAGAAAATATTAAATCAAAACCGGCATCGCCGTGCATTTGTATCATGTTGCTACACGTTTGCGCCAGCAGGATGCTATATTTTGCTTGTGCAACTTTATCTGAAATAAGTGCAAAATCGTCTCGAGTTAAATAACTGGCAGATACGATTAATACTGAATGCGGTAATATTTCTTGGTAAACCTGTTCAGTTAATGGCAAATGCATATGAATATCCGCATCACAACAATAAACATCAAAATGAGCGGATTGTAATTTTCGCACCAATTCTACAAAATATCCAATCATGATAATAGACTTCGTTTTACAATGAGTCTCTATGTATTTTAAAATTTCGGTTGCACGTTTTTCCGCTCGAATCTTAGGCGTAAGCCCTGTTAGGGCAATTTCAGAAGTAGGTTTAACCTTGTTTTCCCAGATAGAATCGAGAATGGCTAATTGCAAAGAGCGATCTGGATGAGTTTCGATTAATTCCCCGGCTCTTTTATCAATAGCGAATGAAGATGTTTGCGAAGCTTCTTTTGAATAAGCATAGCCATATTGACCTTGTTCACTCAAAGTATAATAAGATTGCATTCGTCCATTGTGGTGATTATGTTTTAAATAACCCATTAAAATAATATTTTGATCAAGATCCAACAAAGGACGATATTTTTTTAATAACGTATCGACTAACATAATTTACTCCTATAGTTCTTCAAATAATTGCTCCATTTTTTGAATATTGCCACGCTGTCATTGCGAGGAGTGCTTTTTACGACGAAGCAATCCAGAAGATTTTCGAACCATTTTCTGGATTGCTTCGCTACGCTCGCAATGACAGCGTAGCAATATTCAGAAAATCTAGAGTGTTAATCATAGAGATCGAAATCTAACAACAGCATTTTTCTAAAAGCGATATCTTGTTTATTTTCAGGAAAGAACGGGGTGACTTCATGAAACATCCTTTCATCATACAAAAAAATTGTTTCAAAAATCTCATTAAGATTTATTTGCTCAATGAGTTTTTTGTCACGATTATAGATAAGTGAATCGCCTCCTAAAACATTAAAGGATTCGATGAAATGTTGAATAATAAAACGATGACCATCACAATGAATGCCTTCTGGTGTCACCAATCCAATTTGATCGTGATTGGTATAGTTGATAATTTGGTGAATACCAAACACCCAATCCTTACGCCGCTCATCTTGAGTGATCGGCAAGCAACTGAAATCAAGCAGTAAAGTCTGTTGTAAAAACTCGGACGATAAAAATGCAGATTCAACTTCTTGAAAATTACGTTGAACACCGCCAAATACATTATTGATTTGGCTGCTCTGATAAAAAATATTGTTATCAATAGGTTCAAATGTTTGAGTTTTCCCATGAAAAAGAATACGACTGTAAGCACGTCGGCGCGCAATGCCTTTTTCAGTCGCGTAATTGTCATGCTCAAGATTGTCCCAAGCATTTTTATGTTTATCCCAGCTGAGGTTTCCAAGCCATTGTTGAAACACTTTACTGGGAACGTGGGCATATCCATGATTTTTTATACGCTCTTGAAGAACAAGAGCGTGTTCTTTACAACGATCCGTTTGCATTTTTTGTTAAACCTTACAGGTTGAAAATTAAAAAGTTGCCAATCCGTATATAACAATTAAACAAAATGTTAAAGATGGAAAATAACTGAATAAATTGACTTGATGATCCTCTTTTTTAAATTTTAAATAAATGCTGTCACAAAAAAGAACCAGCAAACTGCTAAAAATAATACTGCATCCAACAAATATCATCCCAAGCGTAAAAAATATCCCAGTTGAAACATCCTGTGCAGGAACAAATTGCGGCAGAATAGTAATAAAAAATACTAACATTTGGGGATTCAATACATTTAGTAAAAATCCACCGGCTAAAGGATTTCTACTCAAAAAATGAGACTCTCGCGAGACAGCTGTTTTTCTATTAGGCAGCATAGTATAGGCCAAATATAATAAATAAAGCTGGCCGCATAATTTTATCGTTTTATATAAAAATGTTGATGTGGTGATTACATTCGCCAATCCAAAAGAGACGATAAGGACGTAAACAAATGTTCCTAATTCAACACCTAACGCTGCAAGCAGTCCATACCACTTGCCACGTTTAAGCGTTGTATTAATGTTATATAACATTGCAGCGCCTGGAGTGGCGTTTGTTAAAAGCGTTGCTAATATAAAAGGGATGAGCGCACCATGCGTAATCATTTCAACTTCCTATTAAAGCCGTCCAACTGATTTCCAAAGGAGGCAAGAGTAAACTAAACGAAAAACAATTACAACAACCTCTATTAATTTTTATATAACTTATGATAAAAATATAATGTATAAAAAAATATCGAGAGATTGCAGACCGTTTGTATTTAATTGCTATGAATTTAATAAGAGCCTGTTTAAGATCTTTTTATATACTTTAAAAAGTGGGAAATTTTATCTCGATTTCCCACTTTTTAAAGTATATAAAAAGATCTTAAACAGGCTCTAAGAAGTTAGTGTGAATGGCGTAAGCGATAGCGTTATTGACGAAGATTATTTTACAGAGATTATTGACTTTGGTGATATTTTAAAATAAGGATTTATGAATATATGTTACAGAGCCGCGACCTTTAGGCAGCATTAGTTGCGGCTGTGCAACAATCATTAAGTGAGGAATCGAGGGATTCTTAAGGTATCACCCCACAAATCATTCTTGCTCCGCCGCCACCTAATTTCGCAGGTGTATCTGAATAGTTATCACCACCTTCATGTATCATCAACGCATGATTTTTAATATTTGCTAAATGCATCAAACGTGGAGCAAGAACTGGCAGCGTTGCGGTCCCATCTGCATTTACTGTTATCGCAGGCAGGTCGCCCAAATGACCGTTATCATTATAAGGTCCCAAATGTTTTCCCGTATTTTTTGGATCAAAGTGACCACCCGCAGCCGCGCCTTTTTGATCACAAGAAGGATTGATGTGGATGTGAAAACCATGAACTTCAGGCTTTAATCCTTTCAGATTCGGAGTAAATAACAGCCCGTGACTAGTTTCACTGATTGTTATGGTGCCCACTGAAGCGCCCACTCCTTTTTCCGCAGTAAAATTCATGGGGACCGTGATATCAGCCAGTGCAACTGTTGCAGCGAGAGAACTCGAGATAGTGATAAAGCCAAGAAATTTTTTTAACATTAGCAACTCCTTTACAGTTAAAGAATAAAGTGGGGGATTTTTTAGACCACTTTTTTCTGATGATAAACCAATGCAGGCGTTTTGTTCAATCAACCTTTGATATGACAGCAATCTGACACGTTAAAATCCAAGCTACTTATCTGAGCTCTGTAAAGCTTTTTTGGCAGCTGTAGCATCAAAGTCCCCTTCCCATTTTGCAATGACAACAGTTGCCACTCCATTACCAATTAAATTAGTTAAAGAACGTGCTTCTGACATCAATCTATCTACACCAAGCAGTAAGACTACTCCTGCAACAGGAATAATATGCATGCTTGATAACGTAGCAACCAATACGATAAACCCGCCGCCTGTAACAGCAGCAGCCCCTTTGGATGTTAATAATAAAACTGCAATGATAGTTAATTGCTGCCCAAAACTTAAATCAATATTTAATGCTTGTGCTATAAATAAGATAGCAATAGTAAGGTAAATAGATGTTCCATCAAGATTAAAAGAGTAGCCTGCAGGCAACACCAATCCTACCACTGTTTTTCCACAACCTAATTTTTCCAACTTACTGATCATTCGTGGCAAAACCACTTCAGAAGAAGATGTTCCCATGACTATAAACAATTCTTCTTTAATGTATTTCAAAAAACTCCAAAGACTAAATTTGCTAATTCTAGCAATCGATCCCAATACAACAAAAATAAATAGTAGGCTTGCAATGTAAACATCCGCTAGTAATTTGCTAAGCCCAATTAAGGTATGTATCCCATAAGCGCCTATGGTATAGGCCATTGCACCAAATGCACCTATAGGAGCTAATTTCATAATAAATCCCACGATTGAAAATAGTACTGTTGACAACTGATCGAAAAGCGTTACAAAAGGTTTTGTCTTTTCACCACCATGTAATATCCCGAAACCGAATAAGATAGAAATTAATAAAACGGGTAAAATGTCTCCTTTAGCAAAAGCATTGACTAATGTATCTGGAATAATATTTAGGAGAAAATTTACAGTATCAAATGTGGCAGTTTGTGTTGCGTAATTGGCGATGCTTTTAGTATCGAGTGAATGAACATCAATATTTAAACCGGCGCCTGGCCGATGAAAATTTGCAACAGCAAGCCCTATGAGCAAGGCAAAAGTAGTGGTAAACACTTCAAAATATATCAGTGCTTTAATTCCTATGCGTCCTACTTCTTTAATATCTTTCATACTGGCAATGCCAGTAACCACCGTAGTAAAAATAATAGGCGCTATCATCATCCGTATAAGTTTGATGAATCCATCACCAAGAGGTTTCATCTTAACAGCAATCTCTGGGTAAAAATGACCAAACAATACGCCAACGAAGATACTAACAATCACCTGAAAATATAACTGTTTGTGCAATTTAAATTTTTTCATTTATTTTCCGCATTTTTCAATTAAGTTTTTTTCCAGACTAAAACAGTACGAAAGTGGTTAAATATCTTGCTCATACTTAACGAGTTATATTACCATCTCTGTCCATTTTATCAAAAGGAACCTGAAAAATGTTAATTGGATATGCTCACGTTTGAACAGAAGACCAACATATATAGCTTGGATTTTAACGTGTCAGACTGCTGTCAGATCAAAGTGGGTTGATTGAACAAAAGCGCAGGAATATGCAAAATATCAATAATAATCTAAGTTTATTAGAAGCGAGTAAAAGAATATTTTCGCTCGCATTGCCAATGTCAGGTAGTCAATTGATTAATGTGGCCAGTGGATTTTTATGCATGGCCATGTTAGCTGTTTTAGGCCATGAGGTATTAGCAGCAAGTGCTCTTATATTTTCGACACAGTTGTCGATCATGGTCAGTGGCATGTCGATATTATTTTCGTTGAGTGTTCTAGTCGGACATGCTTATGGCGCAAAAGATTATGCGACTGTCGGAAATTATGTGCAACAAGGCTGGACGTTAGCCATATTAATCAGCATTCCAGTTATGCTGCTTTTTTGGAATATCGATGCAGTTCTTCTTTTTTTCGGTCAATCAAAAGAAATAGCAGCTATAGTCCATGCTTATTTTCATGCATTTGTATGGGCAGTTATTCCTGGTTTTTTATCTACTTGTAATATGCAGTTTGGTTATGGCATCCATAAAAAAATGCTCATTGTTTCGACGAGTTTGATGAGCGTCATAGTATTGCTTATTACCGCATATACTTTAATTTTCGGAAAATTTGGTTTCCCAAAATTAGGTGTCGCGGGATTAGGATATGCCACAACAGCGCAATATAGTTTTTTCTTTCTTTTTACTACCGTCTTCTTTTTTTATGAAAAAAGTTTTGCTCGATTTGAACTTTTCCATTATCGCGTCCATCAACATTTAGATCATTTTGCAAAAATGTTTAAAATTGGCTGGCCTATCAGCGTGCAAATGGGCGGAGAGATGCTTTCATTTTTTGTGGGAGGCATTATGATTGGCTGGATAGGCACGGTAGCACTCGCTGCCTTTCAAATTGTTAATCAGTATTATTTCTTAATTGTTATACCGATATTTTCTCTGTCACAAGCGAGCGGCATTTTAGTGGGACAGGCTTGTGGTGCAAAACAATTTCATGAAGTTAAAAAATTAAGTTATGCCAGTATTGCAATGGTATTAATAGCAAGCTCACTTGTCGCTATTATATTTTTACTATCTCCAAAAAATTTAGCGTCATTTTATATAAACATACAGGATCCTGCTAATTTGGCTACTGTGCATTTAACTGTTTTGATATTTATGATCATTGCTTTTTCACAAATATTCGATGCGATAAGAAATGTTTTAATAGGAATATTGCGCGGTTTATTTGATACCCGATTTCCAATGTATATGAGTTTATTCACCATCTGGGTTATCGGAATGCCACTTTCATATTTTTTAGCATTTCCCATGCGATTTGGCGCTATTGGATTTGTTATAGGCGGTATGTTAGGAATGCTTGCTGGGGTGATTATTATGCTGTATCGGTGGCATCAGTTAAGTAAACAATATCCCGATCGAGTCTGAAAAATTCTTTGTGTAGAAAGCTAAAAAAGCATTCCGTTTTCGATTTTTCCTAAATTAGATTGGGTGGAGTAAAAATGTTAACTCGTATCCCTACACACTTTTTGGGCAAGGCATATCAAATCTATAATTTTAAAACTGATTGAGTATTTAAAACTTCCGTTATTTTTTCACCATTCCATATATACTTTAAATGCGAAATTTGTTTTGGAATAGAAATTGCAGGTGGTCTAAAGGCAGCAATACAGGTTCCACCAGAGTGTCTTACACTATTATAAACAAGTCCCCATGAGTTTTTTTCTCTTAATTTTTGCCCCAATTCTTGAGATTCAGAATAGCTGTTGGGATCATGGAGTCCAATAAATTTCTTTCCTCTGACGTCATGTAATGGCTTTAATATAATTCCTTCATATAAGCGCATCGTTATTTCAGATGGTCCCTCATCTGTAGCTCGTAAAAAATTTTCTCTATGATAGACTGTTTCCCTGATAGCGGTTTCTTGCGAAAATCCTGCATAATAAACTCCATAGCTGCCATCTGAAAATCGAGTTGGTTTTGACAGATGTGTGAATGCGGCCATTATCACTGATGAACCAGGACCACTGACTTGGTCCTCTGTGGGTACCAAACAAATATCGCCAGATTCTTGTCGCAATCTTTCATTTGTAAGAGACTCAATCTCCCAAAGAGCTGCCATTTCAGAAGGATCAACTAAATCTTCAAAAAAATTAATAGGCGGATAAACAGAAGGTATTATTCTAAATTGTTTTTGACCGTTCAAATCAGTTAACTTAAGAGGATTAGACACTTGTTTACCATCCGCGCTCAGCATCTAAATATCTACGCACATCAGCTAAATCAATAACTCTTCCTACTAACAATTTATCTAATGCACTTTTTCCTCCAAACAAAGGTGATTTATTGGGTTTTTTAATCCATTTATTTGCTGCATCTTCTGAGGGGAGTAATATTCTTAACGCTTTATAAATTCCAAGAACATAAGAAATTCTTTCTAAAGTGTCTTGTGTTAAAGAGCCATTTTTATTTTTTTTCCAACGATAGAAAGTAGCTAAAGTCGCTCCTAGCAATGTTCGCTCTTGCTCAGCAGATAATCTCCACTTGTGTGTAATTCCAAAAAAAGCTTTTAATGCAACAGCATTTTTATTTACTTGAGGAAAAGGAGAGGGTGACTTTGGTATGGGATGCATATGCACTCCTCAAAATGAATGCCTTATAGAAATTATAGTATCAAATGATATAATATGCAATTTTAATTATCAAATGATATTTAAAGCGTATAATATATTGTATTTAAAGAATTTATTTTTGATTTATCTGCCATCCAGTTGATTCGTACAGTATTTGATTTAGATCAACTAAAAGAGAAGTTTGATCTCATTTATTTACGTTTTTTTTTAATTCATTTGGATGATCCCTTTACATTAATATCGATGTTGGGACTTGCTTTGGGTTTGGATCGTATACGGTCACTAGGAAAAATAGTATCATTATGAAATTTTTAAATGAGGAAAAAAGTATGCGGATTGCCGTTTCTGGCACACATTTTATAGGTAAGAGTGCGCTAATTGAAGATTTTATTAAAAAATATCCTTCTTATAGATGTGAAATTGAGTCTTATTATAAATTACAAGATGAGGAAATAATGGAATTATCATTGGAGCCCAGCCTTGATACCTTCCTAGAGCAATTAGATTATAGTATTAATCAACTAAATGATTGTGCAAATGAACAAAATATCATATTTGATAGATGTCCAGTTGATTTTGTGGCCTATGCAATGTGCGCATTAGATCAAGATTCTATTGATATAAATGATAGTGAAGTTTCAGAAAGATTTCCTGAAATCAAAATAGCACTGAATCATTTGGATTTAATCGTTTTTTTGCCGATATCTAAAGAAAATTCTATAGAATACACTGAAGAAAATCCTGCTTATCGTAAAGCAGTAGACAAAAATTTTAAAAAAATATATCGCGATGATGTGTGTGATATTTTTCCGAAATATGGGCATCCAAAAATAATAGAAATTTTTGGTGATCGTGCAGAACGGGTAAAAAAATTAGAAAGTTTTTTAATTCAAGAGAAATAATATGACTATCGACGAAATGCGTAAGCTTGTTCAAAAATATATCGATGTGGGTTTCAATGATTAAATCTAAAATCAATTTTGCTTTGTTTATAGTGCTCGCTTGTTTATGGAGCGGCTCATTTATTGCAATAAAAGAGGTCGTGGATGTGTGGCCCCCAATATTCAGTGCGGCAGTCCGTCTAGGCGTTGCTTTGATATCTTTAATGCTACTAATCTTTTGTACTCGAAAAAATATTAAGGCTCCTTTAACATTGCGTTGGAAAATTTGGGGGATTGGATTTTTCTCTCAAGCAATCCCATTTTCTTTTTTGTTTTGGGCTGAGAGATTAGTATCTCCAGGGTTGGCTGGTATTTTAAATGCAACGGTATCGATATGGGCATTTTTGTTGTCTCTCATTTTTCTTCCTCGACTCAATACATTTTCTCTCCTGAAGTTGTTTGGCTTATTCATTGGAATCGCTGGAATTACAGTCATTTTTTGGCCGATGCTTAAATTTTCTGGAAATTCAGCCAATTTATTGGGCGCGCTAGCTGTATTAGCGATGGCTATCTCTTATGCGATCGGCGCATTACTAAATCAATATTTTTTATTAGGAAAAACACAGATTGATTTTTTTACTAATGTCTGCCACCAACATTGGGCAAGCTTTATTTTTCTCTTGGTTTTTTCGCTGATATTTGAGAAATGGCCGAGCTTAAATACACTAATATCAACATCTACGCCCTGGATTGCCAGTTTGTACTTAGGTGTATGTTCTACCGCTATTGCATTCTTAATTTACTACCATCTTATTCGTGAATGGGATGCAGTACGTGCAAGCGCAGTGTTATATGTTGTACCGGTCTTGACGCTGATATGGGATTATTTATTTTATGGTTATGTACCCAATACAGCTGAGATATGCGGTGTGATAATCATATTGCTTGGTGTGATCTTTATTCAACTTTCCGGTTTTAGGCAGATCGCAAAAAAAATATAGTCCTTCAGTCGGAAAGATATTTTGGGTAAGGTTTTCATTTTTATGTAGAAACGATTATAGAGTCGCTTTGTTGCATATTTTTCGATTGAAAAACGTTTTAAATGCGATGCAAGCTGTCTGTTAAAAATCGCATCTTTGGGGTGTAATGGATATATATGGACGAATCTTGTCGGTACCCTTATTAATTTAGATTTACCTTCGCGAGCGCAAGTAACAATTCTTGCGTTTGCTCCCACCCGAGACAAGGATCTGTAATTGACAACCCGTTTAAATCAATCGTTGATGCGTTACATGCTTCTAATTTTTGATTTCCTTCTTTTAAATAACTTTCGACCATAAAACCTTTCATTAGTTTTCGTAAATCAGGGCGATTTTTTAAATATTTCATCACTTCAAAAATAATTTCAGGTTGTGCTCGATAATTTTTTTTGCCATCGATCAAGCAATTATCATGACTGACATCAATCATGACAGCTGGATTTTTAACTTGATGAGTTGTCATGTGATTTTTTACTTCCTCCATATGCGCAAGCGAATAATTCGGTGCTTGATTACAACCACGCAGCACTAAATGTGCATGTGGATTACCCAATGTTTGGACTGCATAACGGTCTATGGCTGCCACATGCGGATGTTGCGCGGCGACTACACTGTTGACACCGATAGCGAGTGAGCCATGTGTTGGGTTTTTCATTCCCACGGGACAACTTGCAGCAGATGCAAAAATACGATGTTCATGATCTTCGCTGCTCCTAGCGCCAATCGCAAACCACGACACTAATTCAGAAAAACCTCGTGCATTGTGCGTAAATAAACATTCATCAGCAATCGGCAGTCCCATCTCTACCACTTTAACCATTATCTCGCGCACATAATGAATACCCGCTTCTATATCGGGTTCTGCATAAGGATCAGGTTGATTCACCGGCCCTGTCCAACCTTTTATGGTGCGCGGTTTTTGAATATACACGCGCATAACAATTTTTAATGAATGTTTTACCGCTTCATTCACTTCCAGTAATCGTGTTGCATATTCCAACACAGCATTTTTAGGCCATGCAGAACAGGGCCCGATAATTATCAATAAACGATTATCATTACCTTCTAAAATATTTTTTATTTCTCGTCTATCACGCATAATTTTTTTATGGCCTTCCGCAGAGAGTGGATACAATTGAATGATTTCCTCGACGGCAGGTAATTTTTTAATCCGTTTATAACTCATGCTTGCGTTACTCGTCGACAATAGGTTTCGTCATGTATCTGCCGCAAGCTTAAGGTTTTCTTAACAATCAACCGCATAATTCTTTTCCTCTCTTTATTATTGACGACACCTATGTAATGGTATAGCATTACGAAAGTACATTATAGCCGGGGTTTATAAATGATACAACCATTAACATTATCTGAATTTAAAATGCTTGCGAAAAATGCCGGGCGGATAGCAGTTTTCCAAGAGATTCTGGCTGGAAAATTGACACCTTTCACCATTTATAGCCTTCTCAATAAAGCCTTTAAAACAGAGGGTATGATGCTTGAGGATCTGCACCAAAAGGAGTATGCACGTTATTCTTTTATCTGTTTTGAGCCTATTGCTTCACTCAAAATAGATAATGACGATGACCGTCAACCATTAGCTGCTCTACGTGATTTGCAATCCAAGTTGGTCTATTCAACGCGGACTGAGGTAGCTGATTTGATCACCAGTGCGGCAGGGTTTATCACTTATGATGTCGTTCGTCATTTTGAAACCATTCCTGATCGTCATGCGGCGGATCCATCCTTGCCTATACTTTTATTTAATTTTTATGCACTGAGCGTAACGTTTGATCATGAGAAACAAACGATTTTAATAAGCACCTTGGTAGAAGTCAGCGATCAACTTGAACAGGTATACAACCAAGCGCAACAAAAAATAATGTCCGTTATTAAACTCCTTGCTATGTCATCAGATGAAACTGATCCAGTAATAGAAAAAAAAGCTGCGCCCTCTATTGAAGTAGATACATCTGATTCCGATTTTATGCGGATGGTAGAAAAAGCGAAGGCCTATATTATCCAAGGCGATGCATTCCAAATTGTCCTTTCACGATGCTTTAAACGTCGCTATTCTGTTTCGCCATTGGAAATTTACAAAACATTACGTCGCGTGAGTCCTGCACCGTTTATGTTTTATTTTCCTACTGAAACGAATGTTATTATGGGTGCTTCACCTGAAAGGTTTATACGTGTTCATAATAATCAAGTGACAGTGAATCCTATTGCTGGGACACGAAAACTGACAGAAGAGACAACACGTGACGCTATCACAGCGGATTTACTTTCTGATAAAAAAGAATTGGCTGAACACATGATGTTGGTCGATTTAGCGCGTAATGATGTCGGAGCTGTGAGCGATCCCGGCAGTGTGCAAGTCAATGAATTATTGCAGGTGAAACACTATTCTCATGTCAGTCATATTACGTCGACTGTGAGTGGTCAACTACAGGAGAAATATGATGCGCTAGATGCATTTGCCGCAGCTTTTCCAGCGGGAACTTTAAGCGGCGCTCCTAAGATTCGTGCCATGCAAATTATTGATGAATTAGAAACTTCACGTCGTGGATTATATGGCGGTGCTATTTGTCGTCTCGATTCGTTAGGCAATTTTGATAGCTGTATCGCAATTCGGATGGCTGTTCTCAAAAATGGGATTGCAACGATTCGTACTGGGGCAGGCATTGTGTATGACTCTAATCCTGCTGCGGAAGCACAAGAAACGCATCAAAAAGCACGATCTATGTTAGATGCCATTGCACAAGCACACGGAGAATAATATGTTGTTGATTATCGATAACTACGATAGTTTTACTTACAATCTTTACCAAGCTGTTGCACCTCTTCACACAGACGTGCGTGTTATCCGCAATGATAAAGTGACTATTGATGATGTGCGGCAAATGCGTCCAGCCGGGATTATTCTTTCACCGGGACCCGGGCGACCGGAAGAAGCGGGTATTTGTGTTAATTTGATTCGTGCGATGGTAGCAGGTGACATTAGCCGAACCCCGTTATTGGGTGTTTGCCTGGGTCACCAGGCGATAACGGTTGCCTTAGGTGGTCGTGTTATTCAATCGAAAGAAATATCTCACGGCAAAGACGATCTTATTTTTCATTGTCAAACAGGTCTCTATAAAAATCTCTCGCTGCCATTTAAAGCCGGTCGCTACCATTCACTGATTGCTGAACGTGAATCATTACCATCGACACTGCTTATTGAAGCTGAAAACAATCAGCAATTAATTATGGGCGTACGCCATTTTGAATTGCCCATTTATGGCGTACAGTTCCATCCTGAATCTATTCTGACACCAGAGGGACAAACATTATTACAAGAATTTGTTGCGATCTGTACGATTGCATAAACAGTTCGATATATATTTTTATCGATAGCGTTCTATAAACATAATTAACTACCGCGTAAGAAAGTAAAAAATTACTTAAACACAATGTGTCTTCAATATCATGGATTCAAGAGTAAGTCCCGGTCCAAAAGCACAACTGAAGATATTTTTTTGATGATTTTGATTGTTTATATCATCCCAAATTGCTTTTAAAACAAAAAGAATAGTTGCTGAAGACATATTTCCATAACTACGAAGTGTTTGATAAGAATATTTATTGTTATCCTTGCTGATATTTAATGCTGCTTCACAGGCTTCTAAAATTTTAAGTCCACCCGGATGAATAGCGTATAAATCAATATCAGATAAAGTTAAATCATATCGATTTAATAAATTTTTAATAAAAGTTTCAATGCCGGCCTGAATGATATCAGGAACGTAAGTGCTCAATACTATATCAAAGCCTTGATCACCAATATGCCATGCCATTTCTTTACTGGTTTGTGGTAATAAATCATTGTGAAAACTTTTTAAAGTAAAATATTTTTTATGCTTGGGTGCTGATTGTAGTAGAATTGCAGCAGCACCATCAGCAAAGATTGAGTTAGAGATGATATTATCTATATCCATACTTTTTTGAAAATGGATAGTGCAAAGCTCAACACAGACAATCAGTACGGTTGAATCAGGTTCAGACTTGCAAATAGCATCAGCAACCTTGATTGCATTGAATGCGCCATAACAACCCATAAAATTAATAGCAGTGCGTTTTGTAGATGAATCAAGATTTAATTTATGAACTATTTCAATATCTATTCCAGGTGCGTACATTCCTGTACAACTAACTGTAATAAGATGAGTGATTTCACTGATCATAAAATTATTAACGCGTGATAAACAATCCTCTATAGAAGATAATGCTAGGCCAAGCGCATTCTCTTTGTAAATGTTCATTCGTGCTGCTGTTCCCGGAAATGGAACATCAGCTGTATTAGGAAAAAATTCAAACTCTCCTGGGGATTTGCAATAATCACTTAAAACGCTATATCTTTCGTCAATTCCCGTTGCTCTGTAAACAGACTTAAGTAATCTTCTTTCGGCTGGTTTCAAATTTAAACCAATTGCAATTAGATCTGCTGTTTCAGCTTGAAGTCTCTTATATTTTGGATTTGCAGTCCCTATGGCTATGATGCCAGTTTCTGTAATTGAACTTGTATCATTTTTCATTTAACAATTACCTTACCTTTCATCCCAAAGGCCTTATGTGATAACGCTTTTGAAGCGTCCCAATTAAAATCTATATTCTCTATTTAAGCCATTTATGGGTTCAACTGCATAAGCGAGTGAAATTCGCGCCATGGCTCTATCAGCTACCACTCAATATCGGCTTATTTTTAGCAGATC
>Ga0207055_1110_pt1 | contig 18575 bp, 14 predicted proteins | sample Alteio_BWMinCont_57_FD_153293 | JGI IMG/M metagenome (GOLD analysis project Ga0207055, IMG submission 153293) | Enriched cells from forest soil in Barre Woods Harvard Forest LTER site, Petersham, Massachusetts, United States -... | ecosystem: Environmental > Terrestrial > Soil > Temperate forest >...
ATTCCAGCCTTGATCGCGGGCGAACTTCTTGGTGTTTTCTTCGTCGAGAGTGATTAGGGCCACTACGTACTTCTTGCGATCGCCATGAATGAGGGCGTGCGAAACCAGCGGGTCGAGCTTCAGCAGTCCTTCGAGGCGTTGGGGTGAGACGTATTTTCCGCCGGCGGTTTTGATGAGGTCTTTTTTGCGATCGGTGATGCGTAAGAAGCCGCGCTCGGTCCATTCGCCGACGTCGCCAGTACAGAAATAGCCGTCTTGAAAGACCGTAGCCGATTCATCGCTATGATGGTAGTAACCAGTCATCACCTTTTTGGACTTAACCAAGACTTCGCCGTCACTTGCCAATTTGATTTCAACGTCGTTGAGCGGTTTGCCGACGGTACCGAATTGATATTCGTTGGGCGTGTTGACGGTAATTGCGGCTGTAGTCTCGGTGAGCCCATAGCCCTCGAGGATCAACAGCCCGGCCTTATTAAAAAATTCGGCGATTTCGGCCTCAAGGGGGGCGCCGCCGCTAACTACGAAGCGAAGCTTTCCGCCTAGACCTTCGCGGATTTTGGCGTAGATCAGCCGATCCACCACCAACTTGCGCGGCAAATCCAAAACGCCAAGTGAAGAGTGTGGAGTTTCAAGCCACTGAAAGAGATTTTTGCGCCACGGATTGCTTTGGGTTTCGGTCATGATGCTGGCGTAAATCTTTTCGAAGATGCGCGGTACGCCAATAATCACCGTCGGTTTTACCTCTTTAAGATTTGAACGTAGGCGATCAATGCTCTCGGCAAAATTCAAAGTAAATCCAAGATAAGTATGCAACCACAATTCAACGCGCCCGAGGACATGGGCAAAAGGCAAAAAGCAAAGGGTTGCGTCTTCTGCCGAGATCGGAAAGGCGCGCACTAAGTCTTCCACTTCGCTCAAAATCTGCGTGTGAGTGAGAATGGCACCCTTGGGTTCACCGGTTGTTCCCGAGGTGTAAACAATCGAGGCCATGTCGCCGAGCTGGGTGTTTTCAATCTGCTCGGCGAAATACTTGGGCTTATCTGAAAACTCGCGCAGGCCACGTTCAAGAAAATCGTCCCACGACAAAATTCCCGCAGGTAAATCTTGGTCGGGTTGAATGCAGATTGCAGTCACGACAGTTTTGCATTTTTTAGCGATGCCTTCCCACTTGCGCACTTGCAGGCTGTCTTCGAGAAAAATAACTTTTGCAGCGGAGTCTTTGAGCACGTACTCGACTTCTTCGGCACGGTTACTTTGATAGATCGGCACAGTAACTGCGCCGAGACCAAGAATCCCGAAATCAATAGCGGCCCACTCCATGCGGGTATTCGACATGACAGCCACGCGGTCACCGGTCTTCACGCCTATAGCTGCCAAGCCTAAGCCTACGGCTTCGCCTCGGCGAAAGTATTCCATCCAACTTAAATCAATCCACGATTTATGGCGCTTAAAGCGAATCGCCGTCCAATGAGGAGGTCGTTCAATAGCGGCCAAGAAGTGATGTGTGATCGGAACCCGTTTCACATTTTTGAATTAGCACAACGGCGAGTGGTGCGCCAGGGATTATTCGCCAGAAGAGCCCGAGGGCACACGCAGCGGTCGGCGCGGATGCAAACTAACCCCTTGGCGGCGGTCGACGGGCAGGGTCAATTCGGTTTCGTCAAAAACGGTACCGGCCTTGTTTTCGGCCCGAATTCTAAGCACGGTGTTGGCCGCTACCGGCATCTGCCGGATCGGTCCTTTTTGCGCGAGTCGCTTGCCATTTATGTAAATGATGGCGTCTTGGGGCGGGAACACATCGATATCGAGATAGGCCACGTTCATCTTTACCAGCGCAGCGACTAAGCGGCGCCCAACTTGCTCTTTATTGGTGTTGTGCAATTTGGTGGGCAAGAAGCCAGGCTTTTGTAAAGTGATGTCAAAATTTCCCCTGGGGATTTCCACGCGTACAGGAGTTACCAGACCGGTATTTTTGTCATTGATTATAACTTCCGCGCCAGACGGATTGGTAATGACCAGCAGGGCATTGGGTGAAGTGTCTTCGTCAGGAAGATTTTCGGTCTTGGCCTGAAACTGTGGCTGTTGTGATGGCGGCGGTTGAATTTGCGGTTGTGGCGGCGGCAGCGGCTCGTTGTGTGATGAGCTCACAGTCATATGCGGATCAACATTCAAAGCCACGTGAAATGGATGAATGTAAGGATCGGTGACTGCGATCACATCGACCATCATCGGATTAAAGTATTTAACCAGATAGGCGTAAACGCTCACACAAAGGAGCGCGAAGACAAAAAAGGTGGCGAATTGAATCGGCTTAGCCTGTTTACGTCGCCGCGAGGAGGAGGAGGAGGAGCTTGTTTGGCGAATGGCCCGATTCGAGTAGGTGCGAGTTTGGCTTTTGATTGAAGGTGAGCTGACGTCTTCAGTCTCAAGCTGTACTGGTGCCTTCGTGCGCGTTGGCGTCGTGATGTCGCGTTTCATTTCGGCGCTGAGCGCCGCCTCGTCGAGCACCGACACGGGAGAGTGCGGTCGTGTTGTGGGGGGCAAACCCTGAGGCACGTCGGTGTTAAAGGTTGGCTGGCTCATTTCGAAGGAGGCCACTGAGTTCTCGGCCACTGGCGGTTCGGTCACGTGACTGTCAGTTGCCTCGGTGTTCTCGGCTGGAGGCTCGGTGGCCGTATGATGTTCTACCATTGGGCTTTGATCGGTGATGCTGGCTTCGGCCACGACTTCCGAGCTGGTGCCTGCGTCGGCTCCGGTTTGCGAAACCACGAGTGAATTGGTGTCAGTGTTCAAGAGCGACGTGCGGTCATCGAAATTTCTATCGCCTGTCGAGCGCAGCGAACTGCTGGAGTTGATATTGACCTTGGAGTACTCCACCAAACGCTTGCGCAGCGAAAGAATTTCGTCGGAGAAAACCGATTTAGTAAAGACCGAAAAATCTTGGGGGCTGAAGTCGGGATATTGGCGATTGAGAAAACGATTGAGATCGCGGTGCAAGGCGGCTGCGGTCTGATAACGCAAGTTGCGATCGCGCGCGAGCGCCTTTTGCACAATGCGCTCGAGCTCCGTATGGATATTGGGATTGATCTTGCGCAATGAGGGAATTTGGCAGTCGCGAATTTTGCGAAGGGTGTTGAGTTCGTTATTGGCGACGAATAGGCGATCGTTGGCGAGTAGTTCCCACATGACGATGCCGAGCGAGAAGATATCGGTGCGTAAGTCGACAGGCTGACCTTCCGCTTGCTCGGGGCTCATGTAGCCGAATTTACCTTTGAGTGTACCGGCGCGAGTGGTCTCGAGCTGGCTTTCGGCCTTAGCGATTCCGAAGTCGACGATTTTGACTTCGCCTTCAAAACTCACCATCAGGTTTTGCGGGCTCATATCGCGATGGGTGATGTTGAGCGGCTTGCCGGTAGTGCCATCGATGCAGCGATGGGCGTGATCGAGGCCGGCGGCAACCTCCTTAGCGACGTAAACGATTTGGTCCATCGAAAATTGCAGCGACGACTTTTTCATTTTGTTGAGAATTTGACGAAGGTTACGGCCCTCGACGTAATCCATCACCAGAAAAAAAATGCCTTTTTCTACACCAAACTCATGAATAGAAACGATGTTGCTGTGATTGAGGTTGATGGCAATCTTGGCTTCATCTTTGAACATGTCGATGAATTCAGGACTGTCGGCATATTGGGGAAGGATGCGTTTAACGGCAAAGAATTTGCCGATCCCCCCGGCACCCGAACCACGCGCGAGGAACACTTCGGCCATGCCACCGGTGGCCAATTTTTCTAGCAACACATACTTGCCGAAGCTCTCAAAGGTTGTCGACACATTAATAATTTCGGAAACTTAACTCGCGAGCTTGAACTTTTCAGGACGTTCTTTACGATGATTAATATGTTATGGATCGGAATTACCGGACCAATGGGAAGTGGCAAATCGACGGTCGCTGAAGTGCTGCGCCAAATGAGATTTGCCGTGCTTGACGCCGACGATGTGGCGCGCAAAGTCTTAAGTCCGGGTACGACTGGCGAGGCCAAGGTCTTGCAGACGTTCGGCCAGCACCTCAAAGATAAAAATGGAAGTCTCGATCGTCGCGCCTTAGGTCGAGTGGTTTTTGGTCATCCGGAGAAGTTGGCGCAACTGGAAGACATCATTCATCCCTTGGTGCGCGACGAAGTGGCGAAGAGCAAAGCCACTCTGCGTACGCAAGGTTGTGCCGCCGCTTTTTACGATGTACCGCTGCTTTTTGAAAAGAACATGCAAAAGGATTTCGATCATATTTTGGTGGTGAGTGCGCCGCTCGAATTGCGTAAGACTCGCATCCAGAGCCGCTCGCAGCTGACGCTTGAAGAAATCGAAGAGCGTAATTCCCGTCACCTTCCGCCTGCAATGAAAGAAAAGGCGGCGTCGGCCGTGATTCACAATTCTGGAGCTTTGGAAAATCTGCGCCAGGAAATTTTAGTGGCGCTTAAAAAATTGGCAATTCCCCTACCACCCGCGACTAACTCCTAAAGTCATTTCGCCGATCGTATGCTTTAAGTTGATAAAAAATTCGGCTTCAAAGCGCACGGAATAGGGATTCCACACCACATACTCCAGGCAGGCCGTTGAGCGCAGATAGTAATTGTCGAGTGTCGACAGGGTGGCGAGGTTTTCGGTAGAATTGACTAAGTGATCTAAGCTCAGCTTAAGCGACGGACGAAAATAAGATCGCTCCATGTAAATCCAGCGCGCGCCGGCATGAATATGGCCTCGGCCATCATTGTGCAGGTCGGCGCCAGCCTCAGCCCTAGGCGACAGAAATTTGGGAAAGAGATACTGAAAGCCAATCACCGTGTCGTTGACGTCGATCTTCGGCAAGTCAGTGGCCTGCCCGTAGCGAAACGTCAGCTGTTGGCGATAGGGATAGTAGTGTGGGCTCGAGGGAGGAGGAAGTTCGTGCACTGTGGGAGGTTGCGCCACAGACATATTCTCATCGATCGGCTTGGCAGATCCCGCGTCGGCTGGTGGCGGCGAGGCCGGCGGCATTTCATCAAGCGGACTGGCGAAACTTGGCGTCGCACTTAAAATCAAGACGAACGTCGCACTGACAAAGGTTAAGAGCTTTGACATCGTGGAAGTAAGAATAGCGCAATCTGAATTGCTCACGGTAGGAATATTCACTATGCGTTCAATTAGTCTGGTCTTAACGGCCTTGGCCTGTGTTTTCATGACCGAAGCAGTGTTGGCGGCGGCGGTGAAACCCCTCGACTACACAATTCACGAAGAGTACGTAAGCACTCGCGCGCTGGGAATGGGTAACGCTTTTACTGCCGTGGCCGATGACATGAGCGCGATCTTTTACAATCCGGCGAACCTTGCCAATCGCACCGACAGTCAATTGCGTATGTTCTTGCGCGGGGGCACCGATTCCAGTGCGTTGAAACTGAAGTCGCAAATCAATGACATTAAAGGCACGCCGAAGGATCAACAGGTTCAGGCCTACACCAATTTGATTGTCAGCCATTATGGCGATCATTTTTATTTTCGCGCGCCGACGGTTGGCGCGATGTGGGTTAAAGAAGGTTGGGGGCTCGCGTTTATACCCGCCGATTTGAATATCGACATCGATGTGCATCGTCAGATTGGTCCGATGTTGAATGTGAATCTCTATCTCGATTCCACACTGGCGTTGAGTTATGCAAAGAAGGTTACCTGGTTTGGCAAAGATAGCGATCTTTCCGTTGGTGGAACGGCCAAGGCTGTGCATCGGATTTATGGTGGCGAAGCTCTGTCGGCGGCGCAATTGGCCGACGGCTCGAATCCGTTTTCGACGTCCGACGCCGATGAAGGTCTGACCGGAGATGTTGATATTGGTACCTATTGGACTCCGCAAGTTCCCTCCACCGGTTTTTTTAAATTTTTGAACTATGCCAAACCTCATTTTGCGATCGTTGGTCGCAACTTGATCGACTATGGTTTCAAAACCGATTTCCATTTCATTAGCAAAGACTCTGGTGAGCCGCCTAAGCTAGGCCGTCGGGTGGATTTTGGTTCGAAGTGGGATTTGCCGAGGTTTTGGGTCTTCGATCCACATCTTGCGGCTGACATTCGCGATGTGGGTGATCCCAATTGGAGTTGGAAAAAGGGCACGCATGTCGGCGCCGAGTTCTACTGGAAGATGTACAATTGGTGGAAAGGGCATTGGTCCGCTGGCTACAATCAAGGTTATTGGACGGCGGGACTTGGGGCGCGTTTAGCATGGTTTCAACTTGATCTGGCGACGTGGGGTGAAGAGGTCGGAACCGACTCTGAGCCGCATCAGGATCGTCGTTACATGCTTGAATTGGCCTTGGATTTCTAAAACCGGAACGCGAATTTAACTTCGTAGCGGCGATCTTCTTTTGGCGCGCCGTCGGGGCCAATGTCTTCGCCGTATGAAGCTGCTTGAAACTGATAATTCATCATCGAGAGCTCGAGACCGGCGGTCCAATAGCGTTGATTCATTCCGCCGCGCACGAAGATGGCGTCGGCAAAGTTGATTTCGACTCCGCCGTGCGTGCGGCGCATGATGTCCTTTTCCTTGTAAACATTCATGGTGTCGTCCAATTCAACTGTCCAAGTGGAGCGAAAGCGTTTGCCAAGAATCGGCTGAATTGAAAGCGCTCCATCGAGAGTCGCGGGCGTGCGTTCAGGGGTCGTGGCGGTGCTCATGAAAAGTCCATCGCGTAGCCCGTAGCTGGTACCACCCACATCGCGGTAGACCGCCGCCAGCGTGGGCAGATAGGCAACCGGTGCAGTTAAAATCACGCCTGCATCCGAGCCGACGCCTACGCCGGAACTTGCAAGTTGTTTGAGGGTGAGTGATTGGCTGGTGTCATCGATCGTACTATTGTGCACTTCCGTGCGATTGTCGATGCGGGCGTTGGCGCCCACTTTCATGATGCCGTTGAAAAGGCGGAAATTGACTCCCATGACTAGCGCATAGTCATTGGTGTAATCATAGTCGAATTTGCCGGTGGCGGAATTGTCTTGGCCATCGACTACGTATTTACCGAACATGCCCATTCCAAAATTCGGCACTACGAGCGAGGGAAAGACTTGGGCGCGCTCATGCAAGTGCAAATCCTGATTGGCGTGACACTTGTTGAGTACTTGCTGTGGGTCGGTCATTTTCAATTCATCGTATTTCACCATTTTTTCGGTGTTGGTGCTGACGTCGAATTCGGGGTCGATGACGGTGATGAAATAGTCGCGCAATTTTCCCAGGGCAGCGGGATTGGCGATCAGAGCTGTCTCGTCGTTAACCGTCGCGACCGAAGCTCCGCCCATGCCCATTTGCCGAATGCCGTTGTAAAACGAAAAGCGCTCGCCAGAAGCATTGGCGGTGAGTGAGAAAAACAGTGCGCTTAGCAGAAAGCCCATTTTCATGCTTAAGTAATCGACAGAATTGCGCCTCATCTTGAGACATCACGTCCTATTCCCGACCGACGTCCGGCTCTGATCCAGCCGATCCGAGTGAAGGTTGCCGTGAGCACGTTGATCAACGACAATTGAAGTCAGGCGAGGGTAATATATGAGTCGATTTTTAGTGGCCATTACAGTAAGTCTCATAGCCGTTTCGTGTTCTAAAAATTCTGAATCGGACGATTTGTCCCAGGCGCAAGCTTGCCTCGACAATGTGCCGCTCGGCGACTATTCGGCGGCTGACGCGTGTTTGCCGATGGTGAAGGATTACACCTCCCAGCAAGCCATGATTTTGCGCTGCTCGATCATCATCACTTCCGGTGGTTTGATGGAAGACCAAATCGACAAGGCTTACAACGCGTTTACCGATAGTAGTCAGACCAACAAAACGGCGGCCTACATGGCGGCGCTTAGTCTCTATTATCCAACAATCGATGATGGCTACACCAAGGCCTTGCAGGCACAGCCCTATTGCAATGCGACCGGTATCAATGGCTATAAATACCTCGCAAGCTTAATTGTCTCGGGAACTTTTATGAGCAAAGTCGCGGGCTCTATTGATATTACCGATCCCACTGCGGCCCAGACGGCAATTACCAACTTGGTCAACGACTGTGTGACTACGCCGACTCCATCCTGTACCAATAATATCGCTTCGCTTGGAAGTTCAGTTACGACCTTGGCCCAATCTTACTGCTCGACTAGCGGTGCGGATGCCAATGTCTGCACGCAAGTGAATAGCGCGGTTAGCGCCGCGGGCGATGATCCTAGCACGGTCGGCAAAGCGATGTTGTGCTATTTGAATCACACGACGTATAGCCCGACTGACGGCCTTTGCCACTAAGGGCTGGATAAAACGCAATAGCCCCTAATCTAGACTGACAACGAGTGGTTCGCGTCGAGTCCTTCGCCTAAACTAATAATATAGTATTTTTATCTTTGGGGGCATGGATGCGACCATGGATGCAACGTAGTGTTGTGATCGTGATTGTTATTTTTGGAATGGGCTGTTCAGTCAATATTCTAAAAACTTTCTCCAATCAAACCAGTAACGAAGCTCTATACGTCGATGCCCAGCAAGACCTCAACGGCGCGGATTACAACGGCGCACTCAGTAAGATCGGTCAGATGACCGGCGCCTATGCCACGTCCACTAAAGTGCTTGAACTCAAAGCTTCGGCCTATGGCGGACTCTGCGGCTTTCAATTTATCACATTCGTGCAGTCGTTTGCCGGTATCGGAGCGACGCGCCTCTTTCCATTTTTGCTCGGGGCGTTTGATGCCTCGGTATCGACTGACATTGATAACTGCGTTCTCGCTCAAAATACACTTTTGTCGATCGGTGCGCCGGCCTCTCTTTCGGCTGATGACAATACTTTCTTGGCGATGATTGCTTTTGCCAAGATTGGTAATATTTTGAGTTACTACGCCGACAAAACTCATACCGGGACTGCGACGGCGGGATTTGACCCGTGTACAACCGGCGGCTCGCGTGGTGCTCCCGGCAATCTCATCACCGATGCGGATGCTCGTGAGATCGGAACCGGAATTAGTCTTGCACTCGCCGGTTTGCAGGCCGTTGCTGGCTCGGTCCAATTGGGCAGCGGTTCGCTCTCAAATATCACCAGCATTTGCTCGGCTCTGCCGTCAGGATCTGACTTTTGTACGATCACCGATCCTGCGGCCTTTACGGCTAACGAAATTTTAGGAATCCGCAGTTTGGTTAACGAGGATTCGATCATGGGCTTGGGCAGCAATTGTCATGGGGATGTCATTCACTGCGCATGTCCATAATCTCAATCTTTCTCCTCATTTTGAATATTCAGGTAACGGCTCAGGCTGCTGAGACTTCGACCTTGAATTCTTCGGTACGTGCTCTAGGAATGGGTGATGCCTTCACGGCCGTCGCCAATGACGATTCGTCGTTGTTTTACAATCCTGCGGGTTTGGCTCGGGTGCGTGGGCTCAATTGGAAAGTTTTCGATCTGGATGCGGGCACCAGCGGCCTTTCCGCCTATAGTAAATTTAAGAATCTCAAGGGTGGAAGTGGTTCGGGTTACGCCAATGCGATCGATGAACTCTATGGTGAGCACGTCGCTCTGGGGGCGGGTGGTGAAACTATGTTCACCATGCCCATGCTCGGCTTTGGCATTTACGATCATTTGGGTGGCTTGGTTGAAATTAATAATCCCGTCTATCCCCAGGTTCACACAAAGATTCTGAACGACTACGGTTATATTATGGGTGCGGGAATTCCCGCCACTCCGTTCCTACATCTCGGCGCCGACATTAAGTTTGTTAAGCGCACGGGCACGGATCTCTATGCAGGCCCGAGCTTTCTTGCCGACTTGCAATCAAGTAACATTGAAAATCAAATCACCGGTTGGGGTTTGGGTTACGGCGCGGATCTTGGCGCAACCGCGATCTTGCCATTGCCATTTTTTAGCGCTGCGCTTTCGGCGGCTTGGAAAAACGTGGGCGGTATGACTTTTAAATCGCCCACTTCCAATGACATTCCTTCCGAGAAAAACAATATCACTCTCGGCGCGGCGCTGACCTTTGACACGCTACTGGTGTCGATCACGCCGGCAGTGGATTTGATTTATCTGAACGACGCGGATCTGCAGCTGACGCGTAAAATTAATTTTGGAGTGGAGATTGCATTACCCCTCATTGCCCTGAGGGGCGGATTTCACGAGGGCTACTATACAGCCGGCGTGGGCATGAATATGGGCCTATTCCGCGTCGATGCTGCCACCTATGGCGTGGAATTGGGCGACTATCCAGGTCAAATTCAAGATCGCCGCTATGTTTTGCAGTTCACCATGAAGCTGGGTGTCGGAAATTTCTCGGCCACCGGCGACAGCAAATCGAGCGCCAACGGCGGCAAGGCCACGGCGAGCGACAACGATTCGATTTGGGGCAGCGGACGCCTGAAACAACGTCGTTAGGCGTTGCTTCGCGCGGATCGACCGAGTACCTTTTTTCGGTGTTCATTCATTGCTCAAAACCTGAAGATAAGCACGCGCTTTTTAGCGAATTTGATCCGGCGGAACATAGCTGGATTGTATCGGATCTGCAATCAAAATGGCATTTGCAAAAAGTTCTGCTCGAGAGGCACGGCGTGCTCGAAGAAAATGCAGTTTTGCGCGCGACTGAACTTTGGAAGAAGTTGGCGTTTCAGCTGATTCCCGAAGCTCGCGTATTGAGTAATGAACTGGCGCAGACTTTGTTTTGGAATTGGATTCAGCCGCTGAATTTGTCGTGGGCGCGTTCACCCCAGGCGATTCCGGTTTTGCTCAATCAAATGCAGATGTGGATGAGTGTTTTTGCCGATCCTCAACATGAAGAGATCATGGCGCAATGGTTTCAAGACAATTCCGAGGCCTATGTGCGTTGGGGCCACTGGTTCGAACTTTGCGCGCAAATTTGGAAGCGCTGTCAGGAAGAGAATCTGGTTATGGCTTCATGGCTGCCGGCGGTGATTTTGAATCACGATTTGGGTCAAGTGCAATTCGAACGCGCGTTGACTTTTGATTTGAGCTCGCAGATTTCGCAGGTGGAGGGGCAGTTACTCAAAGAACTCAGTCAGCATATGTCTGTGCAAGTGATCTATCCCGAAGCGCCGTGGATCAGCCTGATGCAAAACGCGCTCAAACCCTATGCCGATCTCTTGCCCGAGCCATACAGGGGCGATCCAAATTGGCAGCCGCGCGTGCATCACAGTTTGGAATTTGGTCGTTTTTCGACTCAGCTCGCGGAAGTCAAAGACTGTGTGAGCCGCGTGCGCTATTGGCTCGATAGCGGAATTGCGGCTGAAAAAATCGCGATCGTGGCTCCCGATATCGAACATTATTGGCCGGTCTTGCGAATGTATTTGCGCGAAGAGGGCATTCCCGTCGCCAAGCCGATCACGGCCCGCTTGGGAAGTTTTATAGAAATGGCACAGTGGATTTCAACTCTGCGCACGGTGCTAGCGAAAATTTCAGCCAACGATTTACAAGTACACTTTTTTACCGCGCAAAATCAGCCGCGCCTTTCATTTGATGAGTTTCGTGTCTTATTTAGCAATGTCTATGACAGTGGCGACTTAAAACGTGCGCGCCGTTTGTTCGAGGGTAAACTAACACCGCCAGATTCTGAGCCGCAAAAGATCGATGAGTTTTTGCTTTGGGCCTTAAAGTTTTGGAGTGCGAGTGCACCTAAAGAGCGTTTAACTTCGCTTTTGCAGGTGATCGGAGCTGAAGTTCCCGCGAAGTTAAAGCTGTGGCCGAGTCAGTGGCTAAGTTACTTCGAAGGCCTGTTGGCGCGGCGTGAAATCACTTTGCAGCCGGCTCAAGAGCAGGGCATTTGGTGCGTGTCTTTAAGCTCAGCCGACTGGCTCGAAATTCAGCACGCGGTTTTTTTGAATTTGAGCGAAGGAGCTCTGCGCGATCAAATCACTTCGCCGGTCAGTGCTTCGGAAGTGCAAAAGATTTTTACCGACACAGGGTTCGCTCTGGGCTCGACCGACCGCCAGGAGTTAGAATTTGAATTGCTATGGTTCTTGACGCGCCAGTGGACCGAGCTCCAGTTAAATTTCTCAGCCTCAGATTTTCAAGGTTCAGTGCAAACTCCCTCGCGGATGTGGTTGTGGGCGAGTTTGATGAATGAGCGTTTGCGTAAAGATCCGCAGATGCCCGGGACCACCCGCTGGGATGAAGTGCAAAATCAACCGTTGGATGCGTGGGCCACGTTCCGTGGACTGAGCCCAGAGCATGTCGCGGGAGTTAGCGCCGGCTTTGCACGCGATTTCGATGGCAAATTAAATACCTGGAAGCCTGATTCAAAAGTTAAAATTTCGGCATCTTCGTTGGAAAAGTTCTGGGAATGTCCATTTATTTTCGCCGCTCAACGCAAATTCAAGTTGAGTGACGATCCAGTTTTAGATCTAGATTTGGATCGTCGTACGCGTGGCAATCTCTTACATGCTCTGGTTGAGCGGTTATTGGCCGACCCAATTCGTTGGGATTGGACCGATCTAGAGCTTGGCGAATTGGTGGACCAGACGCGCGAGGAAATCGAAATCCAGATGGGCGATGAGCGCTTGTGGCCAGCCGTGCGTGCGCAGCATGTGCGGTTGGGGCGCGTCTTTCTAGATTTTGAACGCGAATGGCGTGTGCGCTTTCCCCACACTAAAACAGTCGGGCGCGAGCTGGCCTTTGAGTGCTATTGGGATATTACGAATTCTCTTTTTCAAGCGGCTGCGACCGACGTCAAGATTTCGGGCCGCCTCGACCGCGTCGATGTCGATTCGCATGGGCGATATGCTTTGATTGATTATAAGGCGAGCAAGAATTCGCTTAGGAATTGGCAATCGTGGCTGGCCAATCAACAAATTCAATTGGCGCTGTATTCGCATTTAATCGAAGAAGGACTTATCGGTTTACCGAAGGGTCAGGTGGCGGCCGCAAACTACTACATCGTGCGCGATTCTGATCGCCATTATGGTTTTCATGTCAAAGATTCGGGCAGTGAGCTCTACTCGAGCGAAGATCGGCATAAGAATTTTATTGGCGACACTGACAAAGCCGAGCTATTTAAGCAATTGCGTTTAAATATTCAGAGCGCGTTGAGCGAAATCACCGCCGGTCATCTTAACCCGCACCCGAGCAACGAAAAGCAGTCCTGCCCCAGCTGTTCATGGAGGTCGCTATGTCGAGCACCACATTTGAACTAAATAATACCGTGGTGCGCGCTGGGGCCGGCGCCGGAAAAACCACAGGCCTGGTCAATAAAGTTGTTGAGACGTTTCGCCAATTCCGCCTTGAAAACGGCAAGGCTCCACGCATTGTTCTAACGACTTTCACTCGCAAGGCCACGCAAGAGCTGAAAGAACGCTTAATCTTGCGTGCGGTGAGTGAAAAGGACATTGAGCTTTTGCAATTCGTTTCAGATCCCACACGGCTGCATGTCAGTACGATTCACGGCTTGCTCAATGTGTTCTTGAAACAGGTTGGTCACCTGGCTGGTTTGGACTCGGGTTTTCAGATCGTTGACGAGTCGCAGGCGCAACATTTGGCGCGGGTGGCGTTACGCGAGGTTCTGGTTAATGACGAGAAGAGTTTGAATTGGCTTGAAGTCTATGGTTTTAGCCGCGTGCTTGAAATGTGTCGTCGCTATCAGACTTTTGCGCTTGAACAGGGTGGGCTTGAGCCCGCGACCTTAGCGGATATCGAAGCCGCAGTAAAAAAGCGCATCACCTATTGGCAAAACGTCTTTCAAATGACGTTAGAAGAACTCGAGACGGCGGGCGATCCCTCTTGGCAGAAATTTGCGCAAGACTTGGCGCAGGCGGTAGCCGGCTGGAGCCATTCGCATCCCGACGTAGAATTACTGCCGAGTAAGCCGCGTCGCTCAAAGAAGCAAGTCGACTTTGAGCATTTGCACGAGATCACCGAAAAGCTTTTACGTCGCTTCAAGGACGAGATGAAGGATGCTTGCTGGAAATCTGAAAATTGGCCCGCGATGATCGAGGCTTGGAAGCAGTTTGCGCAGTTGGCCCGCACCTTCGCCAGCAAATTGAACGAGATCAAAAACGAACATGCTCGGTTCGAAATGTCAGATCTTGAGTTGAAAGCCATGGAGATTTTGCGTGCGAATCCATTCCTCGCCGGAGTTTTTGGCGAGGCTTGGGACTTCTGGATGATCGACGAGTTTCAAGACACCAGCCCGTTGCAGGCCTCGCTTTTGGATTTTTTGATTGGCGAAAAGCCGCGCTATTTGGTGGGCGATCCTCAGCAAAGTATTTACCTTTTTCGCGGCGCCGATGTGGCGGTGTTCCATGCGGCCGAGAAGTCGATTGCTGAGGCGGGTGGCGAGGCCATTGAACTGCGCAAGAACTATCGCTCTGAACCTGGCCTCTTATTGTGGATCAACGATTTCATGGCCACTTTTGGCGGTGACTTCCTAAAAATGGAGCCGCGCGAAGCTTCGCTGACACCTTCAGCTTGCGCCGTAACCATGTTCCGCGCTCCAGAGGTGGAAGTCGAAGCCAAAGGGCTCGTGACTCGCGTGCAGACGTTGTTGGCGAGTGGCGCGCGTCTCGATCAGATTTGCGTGATCAGTCGCACTCATCGCACGCTGATGGAAATTTCGCGGGTGTTGAAGGCCTATGGCTATCCGACCCATGTGCACTCTTCGCGCGGTTTCAATTCGCGCCGCGAAGTTCTTGACGCTTTGGCGCTGTGGAAATTTTTAATTAACCCACATGATAATTTGAATCTTATGCTGCTGTTGCGCTCGCCTTGGTTCTTTGTGGGCGACAGTCAAATTGCGGATTGGATGGAAGAGCGCCCGCAATCGTTATGGCGCCTCCTCGAAGGTATAAGCGAAGTGCCCGAGAGTATCGCGCGTTTGCGCCAAAGTTTACACCGTGTCGAGAGCGAAGGTCTGGTGCGCAGCTTTGAGCTCGCGCTTTGCGCCAATGCCTTTTTGGATTTGAGTTTGAAAGACGATCCCGCCGGTCGTAAAGAGTCTAACTTGTGGAAGCTGATTCACAAGGCGCAAGAGCTCGAGAAAAAGGGCGGCCAATCGTTGCTCGACCTGGTCGATGGCGATAGCGACAATCCGCTCGATGTCACCGAAGGCGACGCGGCCTCGGCACAAGAACCCAATTGCATCAATTTGATGACCATTCATGGCTCAAAGGGCCTCGAATTCGATCACGTTCTGATTCCGCGTATGGACGAGTCGCCAATGGCTTCGATCACGCCGCCACTCTTTGCAGAAGAGGGTAAATATTTTTTTCCGACGTGGAGTGAAGAGGAATTGCGCTTTGTTTCGAGCCCGCTCGATTTTCAGGCCAATCGCCGTCGGCGCGAGCGCGAGGCGCGCGAATACAATCGTTGGCTTTATGTGGCTCTGACTCGCGCTAAGAAGACTTTGATGTTGTCGTGGCATGGTGAAGGCAAGGACTCTTGGGTCGAGAGCAGTGCCTGGTTTGCAAAAGCCGAAGGTACCTATGCGACGCATGATTACAACTTTGAAGTGGTTGAGAAAATGCCAGAGCCTTCGCCTTATCGCGAGGGTCCCCGCCTCGCGACCGCGGTGCGCCCGCTATTCCATCCAAATGCCGCCCAGATCGCCGAGCATATATCAGTGAGCGAATTGGTGGAGAGCGCACGGATTTCTGATAATCTAATCCAACGTTGGCAGGCGCAAACCACGGGTACGCAGATCCACCGCGCGCTCGAGGCGTTGAAGTACGGCGGTATGAGTGAAGAGAACGAGGCCGTGAGTTTTGTATTGGAAAATCCCATGCTGCGCGAATGGATTCAGAGCGGTTTTACCGAATGGGGTTTTAAGGTGCGCACTCCCGCCACCGTCGTCGAAGGTCAAATTGATTTATGGGCCAAGTGGCAAGGCAAAATCTACGTCGTGGATTACAAATCTGGCTCAATAAGGCAGCAAGAAGCAGCCTTTCGCCAATTGAGTCTTTACGCCTGGGCTTTGCGCAAATTTGGCCATCAAGAGCCGATCGAGATGGTTGTGATTTATCCCCTCGCCAAGAAAATTGAATCGCGCGAATTTAAGGAAGATCTATTTCTCGCCTGGGAAAACGAATTCCGCCGACCCTAAGCTGCTAGTCAAGGTCACTTTGACCGGACCTTTTTCAACTGTCGACATCGGTACGCTGAAAGTGATTTCGTAAGGCGTGCTAAAGCGATCTAGGTATGGATAAAGGGTTTGCAACTCGATGAATTTATCGGTGCTCTTTTTCACCTTACCTTCGAATCTTTGGCCCGCGTAATCCAAGTAAACTTTCCATATAGACTTGCCCTTGTGTAGATCATCGTATTCGCGCTCGGGACTATAGAAGCGCAAGAAAAATTTCGCGTAGGCCGAGCTCTCTTGCAGCATCTTTTCGCGCTCTTTATTGTATTGAGCTTGATCCCATTGCAAAAAGCCGCCGCGTTGGCGCAGCGACGCAGTTTGCATCTCGGTAGTTAAAATGGTCATGTCGGCTTGAAAGGTTTGGTAAAAGCCCGAGTACTGATTGGTTTTTACGGTAAATTTCTTTACGACCGATTCGTATTCCGAGCGACTGGGGCCGACAATGCCGTCACGCTCTTTTGGAGCTTCATGGGCGCAACTCGCAACCACAAACGCGATTAAAATTAACAATTGGCGCATGGGTTAAGCTCCTGCATAGGGATTAATGAACTTCTTAAGATCAGCAATCGCCTTGTCGCGCTCAAAGTCATTGTAAATTTCATGAAAACTTTCTGGATATATTTCCAGCTGGCTCTTCTTATTGGGCAAGTGCTCGAAGAATTCGCGCGCGGCCGCGGTGCTGACCAAGCGGTCGTCGCCACAGAGTTGCATGAGGACCGGTTGGCGAATGCTCTCGACGGCGGCAGCGGCCTCCTTAAAATTTTCAACCATGCTTAAGAATAAGCCAGGCGAAATTTTATCGTGACGAAGATTGTCGGTTTGATACGACTTGATCATCTGCTCGTCATGAGTCAGGTCGGTGTATTTGATTTCATTGTGTAAGGTCAAAGTCGGCATCCACTTGATGGCGACATTGGCTAACATCTCTTTGAATTTCGGCACGGCGATGCTCAGTCCAAGGCCCGGCGAACTTAGTGCCAGGGCGGCGTAGGGGCGTTGATGGGTCTGCAGATAACGAATCGTCGTTAGACCCCCTAACGAATGGCCGAACATCACCAGGTGCGCCGGCTTAACTCCCGACTGCTTCATCACTTGATCGAGAAAGCGATCCATGTCGTCGATAAAGTTTGCAAGCCCCATTACAAATCCGCGCTTGCCTTCGCTGCGTCCATGGCCGCGCATGTCCCAAGCGAAAACTTGCCAACCATCTTCGCTCAAAACTTTGGCGAGTGGATGGTAGCATTCCGAATGCTCAGCTAGACCGTGAGTGATCACCACTACTCCGCGCGGATTGTCGGGAGTCCAAGTTTGATAGAACAATTCGTTTTGATCGGAGCCTTTAAAATGACCTTCGTGACGCTTAGACATGCCCTATCTTTAGTCCAATCCGGGGCCGGGTCAAGGAGCGGTTGTAGTGAGAAAGTCTTTCGGCTAGGATATGGAAATGACGGCACGATTTGCAACTTTGTGGCTGATTTTAATGCCGCTTTTTGCGCCCCAAGTTTGGGCGCAGGCTGAGGGTCATGATGATCTTACGGGCAGCAAAGCTCGTTATGAATTGGGTTTTCATGTTGGCAATCTGCTGCCCAATCAAATTCCCGGCGTGACTGAGATTATGGGGCTGGGCGGTGTGCGCGCCGGATTTCGACTAGCGCCGTTGACTTACGCGGAAGCCGGCGTGATTGCCGGCGACGGCAATGGCGTGGAGTGGAAGAATGCGCATATCGACGCGCGCATGGATATTCCCGTCGAAGGTTTGGTGGGGATGGCTTACATGGGTGCCGATACAACTTATTACAAAGCCGCCGGCGCCTCGCACGTGGTTTTCGGCGGCCATGCCGGTGGTGGTGTGCAAGCATTGATGACAGGGATGCTGTGGTTTCGTGGAGAAATGAAATTTAGTTTTAGTCCCGGGACGAGTTTGTATGTGGGCGCGGGATTCGTGTTTCGCTTTGGTGATAAGTAATGGCGCTGTGGCGGTTGCTGATTTTGAATTTGGCGTTTCTATCTGGCGTGTGTGGGGCCGTCGAGTCTCTGGAGATGTTGCGCGTTGAGAGCCGGCAGATCTTGCGCACTCGGCTCTGTGGAAATTGTCATATTCCGCCGGGAAATTCGCGGGCCTTAAAGATTTATAATTTAGATCGTGAGAATTGGGCGTTTTCGATGTCGGAGCGCCAGCTCGAGCAAATTCCGGGACGCGCGGATTTGCAAGATGAGGAAATTGTTGAGATGGGTGGAGATCCCCATCGCCATAAGTTCACAAAGCGCGAGCTTGAAATTTTGAATCGTTACGTTCGGGCCGAAATTAAAGACCGCAATCCTGCCGCCACTTTGTTCGGAGCAGAGCACAACCAAAGCGGCGAGGCGTCGCAGCAGAGATAGGGAATCTCAATTGCATTGATTTCGAATCAGGCGAGAATGAACAGATAAATGCTAGTCGGGCCAAACGGTCTGGCCGGATGTACAAAAGG
>Ga0207055_1099_pt2 | contig 18398 bp, 12 predicted proteins | sample Alteio_BWMinCont_57_FD_153293 | JGI IMG/M metagenome (GOLD analysis project Ga0207055, IMG submission 153293) | Enriched cells from forest soil in Barre Woods Harvard Forest LTER site, Petersham, Massachusetts, United States -... | ecosystem: Environmental > Terrestrial > Soil > Temperate forest >...
GAGATTATTGTGGGCATCGTAAACATGAGTAAAGCCTTCGCGCTCAAGCTGACCGCCGAGCTGCCAAAGTTCTTTAAAGCCCGCCCCTTTTGGCACCGACCAAACACGCTTGATTTGCGGATGGGTGGAAATCAAAGGCACGAATTCATCGCGCGTGACCCAATGAATTTTAGCTTGAGGATTAACTTCGGCAATTCGACCAGCGACGCTTAACGTTTGCAAGACGTCACCGAAGCTCGAAAAGCGAATAAGCAGAACCTTCATACTATTCTTTTGGCATCTTGGGGCGAGAAGTCAATAACTATTGGTCTTTGCTGGTGAGGTAAGCTTGATTGCGTAGATAAAAGGCGCGCTTGAATTTGAGGTAGCGCTCAGTGCCCGCGCGGTTCTTAAATACGCCATCCAAGTCGTGCATGAACTTGTCTTCGCGCGCATGCATTTTATTTACGCCCTCTTGAATCTTGTCGGTCATGATTGTGCCCTTCATGCGACTCAAGTCTTGAATCAGGGACTGTTCTTCAACCGCCACCGGCGCAAGGGTCCACGAATCGATCTTCCAATCACTACTAGCCACTTTGTTTAATTCGAGGAGCCAGCGCTTATGGAAATCGATGTTTTCCTCTGCACCCACGTAATTCTCAAGATACAAGACGTTGTCGGTGTAGCTGCTGCGGTATTTCTTGCTCATCTTAGGTTCGTAGCGATGAGGCCTTTCAGGCGGCTTGTGATCAGGCACTTTGGCTGTGACTGGCGTCAGTGCTGGCACGGGCGCTTGGCTCGACAGGCTGCGCGCGCCTCTTTGTCGGAAATAAGCAGAACCCATCCACACGCCGGCCAAAGCCAACGCCAGAATTAGGCAAGCCATAGCAACCGAGCGCCACATCTGACTGGCGCGGGCCTCGCGTCTGCGTCGGGCGCGGCGGGATTCGCGTGAGTCACGCTTTTCAAGAACGGTTGCCTCGGGGGGAGCGGCGTCAGCCCGCTGACGGCCATTGATACGTGGAGCTGCGTCGGCGTCACTAAGAATGACTTTGCGCAGGAACTGAACCACATCGCTTTCCCACTCGCGCACTATCTCCAGGGTCACCGGCTGAGTGGCGAACGTGCGTGCCACCTGCTGCGAAAACTTCTGTAGTTGGCGCGCGAGGCTGTCGACCGCGTCGTGCTTCCAAGCTTCGGTCCTTTGTTGCTCTTGCAGCATAATGGAGTTGGCATCTTTGAAGGCCATCGCCTTTGCCTCGGCCAACTCACGCTCATACAATTTGCGGTCGGCGTCTCTTTGCTCGTTCAACTTTTTGACTTCGGAACTCAGCATGTTCAGACGTTGAGTGTCTCCGGCTGAGCCTTTTTTAAGATTGTGGCGAAGAGTGTCGCGTTCGCCTTCGGTTTCACGCAGGCTTTCGCTCAAAAGATGGCGCTGCTGATGCAGCTTTTCGATTTCTTCGCGCATGGCCGCAGCTTGTTCGTTCGCTTCGCTCGAAGCCGCTTTCTTGATTTCATTTACCGACTTGGATTTGAATTCAGTCAATTCTTTGTCAAAAGCCTTACGCAGGCTGAGCTTTTCAACATCGGCTGCCCGAAGTTTTTCGGCCCACGAGCGTTCGGAGGCTCGCAGAGTTTCACTCAGGGCGTGCTTCTCGCCTTGCAACTTCTCAATTTGCTCATATAGGCCGGTCTTGTCTTCTTTTACCGTGTTCACAGCACGCAGCTTTTCGGTCCACGTCCGTTCGGAGGTGCGCAGGGATTCACTCAATTCCTGCTTTTCTCCTTGCAGTTTTTTAATTTGCGCTTGTAGATCGGCGAAATGCTCAACCTCAGCGGTCAGGCGCTTGATTTCCGCCGCAGATTTGGTCTTCACCTCGGCCAATTCACGCTCGAGACCCTTGCGCAAGGCCTGCTTTTCGGCTTCGACTTTCGCAACCGAGTCTTCTAAGGACGAGCGCTCGCTCTCGATTTTTTTAATTTGCGAAAGGAGTCTGGCCACTTCACCCGACTCATGCCCTTCGACACGCTTGAGATCGGCTTCAGATCTGGCTTTTACTTCCGCAATGTCTTGTTCCAGTTTACGGCGCAGGCTGAGTTTGTCGGACTCTGTTTGCTGAAGCTTTCCCTCTAGGCCATCGCGCTCAGTTTGTAGGGCTTTGATCTGCTCATGGAGGATGAAGGCTTGTTGATTGGCTTCCGCACCAGCAGCTTTTTTGAAATCGGCCAAAGTCTTGGCGCGGAAGTCAGCCATTTCGGCTTCCACTTTTTTGCGCAGCGAAGCCTTTTCTTCTTCGATCTGCCGCAGGGACTCGTCCCATTTGATGCGCTGGTCCTGCACGCGCTGAGTCTCTTCGCGCAAAGCCGTCAATTGCTGGCTCATTTCGTCGGCCGAGGACTTTTCTAAAGTGGCCATCTGCAGCTGCAAACGCAGGTCGGCGACCTCGCGAGCCAAGGTTTCAGCCTCTTCACGTTTCTTTTCGAATTCCACATTGCTCAAGGCTTTGGCTTCAACCGGCGCCGCCTCTTTCGCCGTTGGTTCGGTCGCCTTAAGTTTTACCACCGGCGCACGAACCGTGATGGCTTCAAGCCCGAGGGTCGAGGGGCTTTCGCCCAAACGTAAAACGTCGAGATCGCGTACGAGCATGGGCTTTAACGCGGGTAAGCGAATGTCGTTAAGTGCGGTTCCCGATGGGCTGCCCAGATCCTGAATCCAAATGCGGCCGCTTTCGATCCAAGCTCGCGTGTGTTCAGGACTAACCGTAGCGTGGTCCAAGACGATGTCGCAGTGGGAAGCACTGCCTATCGTCAAAGAGGACTTCTGCACATTCAAAATGCGCGTCCCGCTAGGTTCAAAAATTTTTATTTTTAATGACACACTCACGCGAAAATAATCGGCTTTTTGCAGGAATTAGTGCACGCGACTTTCCACCAGGACCGCAGCTTTGACAGACCAAAGCAGAGCCAATAGACTTAAGAAACACTTTAGAGTTTGCATCCAGGAGGGAAATTCATGATTCGACTGTTCTTTTTGATCCTAAGTACGAGCCTGATCGGCTGTTCTCACCAAGCTAAAAAATCCGAGGCGACGGTCCCCGCTAACGCAAAGGCCGAGTCTGCCGCCAAGACCGAGACCAAAGCCCAAGCTGCCGATAAGTCGAGCAGCACCAAAGTCGAGTGCTCAGTGAAGGGTGACGAGCGTGTGCTCGAAGTGCGCGGCAAAGGTTCCGGCTGCGAACTTGCATACACCAAAGCTGGCAAAGAGGGAGTGGTGGCCTCCGCTGCTCATGGGACGGATTATTGTGAGAAGTCGCTCGAAAAGTTGCGCGACAAACTTAAAGGTGCCGGTTACGAGTGTAAATGAGTTCGGATAACGACTACGCATTAATTTTATCGGGTGGCGGCGCCCGTGGCGCCTACCAGGCCGGCGCGATCCGCGCGGTTTACGAGATCTGCAAAGAGGAGAAAAATTTCCTCCTCTTCCGCAATCTGGTCGGTGTGAGTGCGGGCGCCATCAACGCCGCTTATCTCGCCGCCAACGCCCATGACCTCGACGCGGCAACCTCCAATATGGTCACGTTGTGGCGTAAGCTGACCACGCCCAAGGTTTTTCGCACCGACTATGTCAGCGTGAGTACGACGGCCGCGCGCCTTTTGCGGGGATTGGCTCTGGGTGGCTTCAGCGGCAAGCTGCGCCCGAAGACCATTGGGCTACTCAACGTCAATCCGCTGCGCGATTTGCTCAATCGCACCATCGACTTTTCACAAATTCCCAAGCACGTGGCCTCGCACAAATTGAATTCACTTTGCATTACGGCCACTGACTACTCCACTTCACTTGGCGTAACCTTCTTTACCGGCAACCCAAGTTTGAATGAGTGGCGGCGCGTTCACCGCGTTGGCGTGCGCACCGACATCGGCATTGATCACATCATGGCTTCAGCCTCGATTCCGATCTTTTTTCCGCCATGGAAAGTGGGTGATCGCCACTATGGTGATGGCTGCTTGCGCAACACCGCGCCCTTAAGCCCGGCGCGACGAATCGGCGCGCACAAGCTTCTGGTGATTGGGGTTCGCAAGTGGAAGGATGAGGTTCTGGATAGCTCGAGCGTCGTCAAGCCCTCACTCGGCCGCGTGGTTTCCGTGTTGATTAACGCCATTTTCATGGATGCCGTCGAAGTCGATATCGAACGAGTTCGTATCATCAACGAGAACCTGCAGATGTCCTCCACGGTCGATAAATTTCGCAAGATCGAGATCCTCTACATGCAGCCCTCGCAGGCCCCTTCCGAACTCGCCGAAACCCGCATGGAGGGCTTGCCCCCAATGCTGCGTTTTCTCGTTAGCGGCCTCGGTACGGCCCACGAATCCTCAGAAATCCTGTCGTATTTGACCTTTGATCCGCTATATTTGAATTCGCTTGTGGATTTAGGCTATTACGACATTATGAAACAAAAGGAAAATCTAATACAATTCCTACACCTTTGAAGGTAGTTTGTGGGAACCATGGTCTCCAGCCCTCAGCTTTTTCTCAACCGCGAGGTCGGTTGGCTAAAATTCAATAAGCGGGTTCTTTTCCAAGCAAAAGACGAGCGCAATCCTTTGCTCGAACGCTTGCGCTTTTTGAGCATTTTCCAAAACAATCTCGACGAATTTTTTATGAAGCGGGTGGGAGGCTTGCAGCGCCAATTCTATGCTCGCGTCAGCACGCTTTCTCCCGACGGCTTGACCGCCGAAGAGCAGCTTAAAATGCTGCGCCCCAAAGTGCTTGAAATCAACGACGATATCAAAACGCTTCTGACGCAAAATCTTTTGCCCAAGCTCAATCAGCATCAGCTCTACATGCTGACTTGGAATGAGCTCACGCCGTCTGAGAAAGAATGGGCCAAAGGCTTTTTTCGCGACAAGATTTTCAGCGTGCTCACACCCATGGCCGTTGATCCGGGGCACCCTTTCCCGCTGATTTCAAATTTGTCGACGTCGTTGGCGGTTTCACTGCAAGTGCCGAATGAAGAGGACATGCTCTTTGCGCGGATTAAGATTCCCGACGTATTCCCGGCTTGGGTGCGAATTCCCAACACCGATCCGGGCCTCGAGCGCTTTGTTAGCATTCTCGAGATCATTCGCCAGCATCTCGATCATCTTTTCCCGCGCATGCAGGTACAAAACGTGATGGCGTTTCGGGTCACGCGTAATGCCGACATTGAAACCGATACTGAGGGCGTCGAAGATTTGTTGGAGTTGATTGAAGAGGAAGTAAAGCAACGTAAGTTCGCCGAAGTGGTGCGCGTCGAGCACGGCCCCAATCCGGACCCATGGCTACTCGACTTCTTGATGGACGAACTTGATCTGACCGCGGACGATGTTTACGAATATCCGGTTCCACTCGAGTACAAGAACCTATCTTCGTTGGTCAGCCTCAACCTGCCCCAGCTTAAGTACAAGCCGTGGAATCCCGTGACTTTAAGTCAGCTCGTCGACGAAAGCGCGAACATTTTTGGCATCATTCGCCAGAGCGATATCCTGGTCCATCTGCCCTATGAAAGTTTCGCCACCAGTGTTGAACGCTTTATCGTCACCGCGGCAGACGATCCGACGGTGGTCGCCATCAAAATGACTCTGTATCGCACCAGCGAAGAAAGCCCGATCGTTCACGCGCTCATTCGCGCCGCCGAGATGGGTAAGCAGGTCGTATGCCTAGTCGAACTCAAGGCGCGCTTTGATGAGGAACGCAATATTTATTGGGCGCAGGCGATGGAAAAGGTCGGCGTGCATGTGGTTTACGGAATCGTCGGCCTAAAAACCCACGCCAAGCTGGCGATGGTGGTGCGTCGCGAACGCGATGAGTTCCGCTCTTATGTGCATATTGGAACCGGCAATTATCACCCACAAACGGCCAAGGTTTATACCGACCTCGGGCTCTTTACCTCGCGGGGAGATATCACCAGCGAAGTGATTGAGATTTTCCACTACTTGACCGGTCGCTCGCTCAAGACGGATTACTCCCACTTGTTGGTGGCGCCAATCACCATGAAGACCCGCTTTCTCGACATGATTAAGCAAGAGACCGAGAATGCGCGTCAGGGGTTACCCAGCGGCATTATCGCCAAATGTAATAATCTTGAGGAAAAGTCGATTATCGAAGCCCTTTATGAGGCCTCGCAAGCCGGAGTGCCGATCCAATTGATCATTCGCGGTTTTTGCTGTCTGCGACCGGGCGAGCCGGGATTGAGCGAAAATATCAAGGTCATGTCGATCGTCGGCCAATTCCTTGAACACTCGCGCATTTTCTACTTTCGCTCGGGCAAGCTCGCCGAATTGGACGGCCGCTTTTTTATTGGCTCCGCCGATTGGATGACCCGTAATCTGCTCGGCCGAGTGGAAGTCGTAGCCCCGGTTGAAGACAAGCAATCGCGCGAAAAGATCTGGGAGGCGCTGCAGATCATGCTCAACGACCGCCGCCAAACTTGGGATATGAACGGAAGCGGAGACTATATTCTTCGCCAACCGCAAAATCCGGGCGAAGAAGTGGGGTGCCAGGACATGCTCGCCGAAAAAGCTCGGTTGAAGTCACTCCTCTTTAAGAAAATGGATGAACTAAAGATTTGACTGCCAAGAAAAGTCGACGCCAGAATCTAATCATGGTTAAAGACAGCCCGCACCGCCTGGCCTCGATCGATATTGGCTCAAATGCCATTCGTTTACTTATCGGTCAGAAATCGCGCTCGGGCCGCGTGCGCATTCTCGAAGACCAACGGGCGAGCGTGCGTTTGGGCAAAGACGCGTTCTCGAGAGGTTATATTCGCCCACTGACCGTGCAGGAGCTTGAGCGGGCCATCAAACATTTTCGCTTGGTGTGCGATCAGTTGGGCGTTCACCGCATTCGCGCCGTCGGCACTTCAGCTTTACGCGACTCGAAGAACAGCCAAAAAATCATTGCGAATCTACGCACCAAAACCGGCATCACCGTGCAGGTCATCGACGGCCACCGCGAGGCCAGTTTACTCCATAAAGCGATCAACCACGCCATCGACCTTAAACATAAGTCGGCCCTGCTTTTAGATATGGGCGGCGGAAGCCTAGAAGTGGTGTTGAGTCGCAAAGGCAACATCGTCACCAAGCACACCCTGCCCCTCGGCACCGTACGCCTGCTGTCAAAGGTTCACGTCAAGCCGAAATACGAAGACATCGCCCACTGGGTGCGCACGCCACTTTATCGACTGCGCCTCGATCTACTGGGCCATCACCAAAAGCCGGTCGATATTTTGGTCGGCACCGGCGGCAATCTGCGCGCCATCGGCAAATTGTGCTTCCGCTTAGGTTTAAGCCGCTCGCGCAACCGCTTTCAACGCGCCCACCTAGAAACGCTCGTCTTAAAGCTTTTCCAAATGAGCCTCCAGCAGCGCATGAAACGCTTCCAATTGAAGAAAGATCGCGCCGACGTGATCCTCCCCGCGTCCGTCGTGACGTTGGAGATGATGCGCATCTTCGAAATTCACGAGATCACTGTTCCCAACGTGGGTTTAAAAAATGGCGTCTTCTGGGATTCTATGGAGCGCGTGCGGTTTAGTAAGAAGTAGGGCGCGCGGAGTTTGCGCTTCGATGGCCGGATCTTCTCAGCGCGGAGATTTTCCGTCTATGAGATGGGCGTCTTTCGGTCGTCCACGGCCTCAAGAATGATGCGTGGGAAGATAGTTATAAGGGGCCCCCAAATTCCCAATCATAACCATCCCCACACGCCACAACCTTGAGGCTGGGCGGGGTTCCCCTCTTGAAGGGGTGCCCAGGACGGCCGAAAGGCACCAATCTCATGGACGGAAAGGCAATGCAGGGCACCATCTGGCATAAAAAACTTGAGCATTGGACAAGCAATATTATATTGCCCCAATGGGCTCAGGCCAATTATCCATTTTCGACAAAGAAACTAAGAAACGCTACGGCCGCGCAAGTTACGGCGGCAACACCAAGGGTAAGCGCAAACTAGAGCGACCGCTAAGCACCAAAAAATCACTTCACGTGGTATTGAAGTCCGACAAAGCGCGCGGCAAGTACAGCTTCCTCACCCCAACCAATAAGCTAAAGGTCGACCGAATCCTCAAGGAAAAGTCTAAGAAGTTCGGCGTGAAGATCCTGAGCCTCGCCAATGTCGGAAACCACCTCCACTTGAAGATCAAAATCTCAACAAGAGAAACCTTTCAAAAGTTCCTGATCGCTACGACCGCTCTAATCGCTCGCGAGATCACCGGGGCCCGTAAGGGTAAGCCATTCGGCAAATTCTGGAGTGGGCTGGCCTTCACTCGGGTCATCAATAGCCGGCGCGAGGAGCTGATCATCGACGGCTATATCACGGCCAATCAGATCGAGTCCCGCACTTCGCCGCGGGTGCGAGAGCAATTTCGCAAGGCATATTCAGAGTGGCTCAAGGACTGTCGATCGAGCTGATCAATGGCATATTTCCTGCTGAGTTTCCCTCCGTTATTAATGAAACGGAAATAAGAAGGGGCTCACTCGAAATGAAGTATCCATACGTGAAAATTTTGCTACCGATCGCGATAACATTACTTACTGGCTGTGGAGGCTCGGACCATAACGACGACGCCACTCCTGTGGGGCCCGACTGGTCGATCGATAGTGTTAGTTACACCTGCGCTGACTCGAATTACTGCCCTGACAATCAAGGCATTCTAATGGCTGTCAGATCCACCAGCACGACCGACGACAACGGCAATACCGTGACCAACCTCGAGATCGAGCGCTGCACGGCCACTATTTATGACACATACAAAATTCTCACCGCCGGTCATTGCGTTGACTCCATGAAAGATTTCGATCAGATCTGGTTCAAGACCGCGGAGGGCAATGGCCGTTCGAGTCGCACCTTCCAGGTGGTTCCTCCCTATGTGGACCAGGTCGACTATGACGATCACTTCGTTTCTGATTACGGTTCCTTGAGCTTAGTACAGCCGGCAACCGGAATTTCTTTTGCGCACCCTGCGGCTAGCATTCCCTTCGATATCAGTCAGATGATTGCGCTGGTTGCAAATCCGCGCGAGGACGGATCGACGACTGAATATGAACTCGACGCTGTCTCTTGCTCTCATGGCGCCAGCAATGTCGATAACGTGACCTACAATGACAATCCCACAACCTTCGTTATGGATTGCAAAATCTATTCGGGAAATTCAGGCGGCGCCGTGGTATCACCGGGCGATCCAGTCAATGTTTTGGGAGTGGTCACGGCTTCGAACTCAGGCAAATTTGAAGACCGCGATAAGACCGATTATTTATCTTCATGGCTTGGCACCACGGCGCCGACACCTTACGCCATCGCCTCGAATATGCGCTGCTTTTCGATGCCAGGCTGGCCGTTGATGGAACCCAATTGTAAAACCATGAATCAATACCGCACGGCGGACAAGAACTAAAGCCGCGAGAATTCGCGGATCGAACGCGACAAGTCTTCGGGGCGCGGAACACTTTGCGGGTAGAGCAAAGTGTTCTCAAAGCGTCCCGAGTGCTTCGTCTCTAACTCCCCGACAATCTCAACAGCGTCGTCGCAGGCCACGACATGAATGGATTGCAGCCCCAAAATTTTCATCAGGCTATTCAGATCCTCGGCCATTTGCGCTTCGCTCAAACCTTTTTCATACCACTCGCAAATCACCACCCGGCCATTGGCGGGCGGAGAGTCCTTAAGCCCCTCTAAAACCGGCTTCCAAAAATCGATGTGAAAACGTGAGCTCTGCAGCATCACCAAGTCATGGCTAAATGGCGCGAATTGGACTTGATATGCGATGGACCTATTGCCGTGATGAAAGACTGCCATATGAGTCCATTCACTTTGGCTCAACGCCTTGCCCAGGTCAATACGAGCTTGCTAATTCGCCATTCTGCCCCTAACTTCATAAGCTCAATCTTAATAGGGAGTTGCGGCGCATATGACTAACGCTTCTCAACGCTTTATACCTGCTCAATTTCAGCCGGCCCTGCCGCGCGACAAATTCATTATTTCGCATAAGCCCGAGGGCGATGACGTCGTGCCGCTAGACGTGGTTTTTGTAGGAGCTGGACCCGCGGGATTGAGCGGCGCCCTCGAATTGGCTCGCCTAGTTAGCGACGACAAAAAGAATGGCGGCAGCCTTAGCGTCGAAATCGGAGTACTTGAAAAGGCTGGCACTTTAGGTGGCCACTCGCTTTCGGGCGCCGTGGTGAATCCACTTGGCTTTCGCACTTTATTCCCTGACTTGAAAGATGAGGACTTCCCCTTTCGCCGCAAAGTCACGGGTGAAAAAGTCTTTTTGATGACTAAAAATCAGGCAATTCGTATCCCCACGCCCCCCACCATGAACAATCATGGAAATTACATAGCCTCGCTTTGCGAGTGCGTACGCTGGCTGGGTCAGAAAGCGGAAGAGGCCGGTGTGAATATCATGACCGGCTTTCCGGTCGATTCGTTGTTGGTAGAAGGTCAGCGCGTGATCGGCGTGCGCACCACTCCCGCGGGACTCAAACGTGACTCGACACCGGGACCCAATGCGCTACCCGCCACCGACATCAGTGCGCAAGTCGTGGTGCTGACCGACGGCACCCGCAGCCCGCTCGCCCAGAGCTACATCGAGTGGCAAAAGCTGCAGGGAAAATTCGAGCAGATTTTCGCATTGGGCGTGAAGGAAATTTGGAAAGTAAAAAAAGCTCCCGACTACATTGCGCACACGCTCGGCTGGCCGCTGCCCAAAGATGCGTTCGGCGGAAGTTTTCTTTACCCGATGGCCGACGATCAAGTCGCGCTCGGGATCGTGGTGGGCATGGATTATAAAAATCCCAAGCTCGATGTGCATTTGCAATTGCAACACATGAAGCAGCACCCGCTCTTTAAAGAAATTCTCGCGGGTGGCCAATGCGTCGAGTGGGGCGCTAAGACGATTCCCGAAGGTGGATATCACGCTTTGCCCACGCGCTTCACTGGCGACGGTTTGTTGATGGGTGGAGATTGCGTAGGGATGGTGAACGTGCCCGCGCTCAAAGGCATTCACTATGCGATGCTCTCAGGAATCTACGCCGCGCGAGCGATTTTCCGCAGCCTCAAAGCGGGCGATACGACCGCGAATGGTTTGTCAGCTTACGATCATTCACTACGCGAAAGTGTGATCTGGAAAGACATAAACAAAGTGCGCAACATGCGCCATGCTTTCAAAAGCGGATTTTACGTTGGTGGAATCAAAGCTTCGCTTATGACTGTAACTGGCGGTGCCTTTCCCGGCGACGCTCATCATCCTGAAGAGGACGCCAAAGAAGCAAAAGAGTTTGGGCCAGAGTGCTTTCCGACTGAAAAGATCGGCCTCTCCAAAGTTGATGCGGTTTATTTATCCGGCAATAAAACCCGCGACGATATTCCGCAACACTTGACGGTGGGAAAAGACATTCCCCCTTCGATTGCCGACTTTTATTCAAGCATGTGCCCTGCCGGTGTTTACGAACGCCAAGGCGATAAGCTGGTCGTCAACGCTCCGAACTGTGTCGATTGCAAAGCCACCGATGTTCTCGGCCCACGTTGGACTCCACGCGAAGGTGGCAGCGGCCCGAATTACAAGGAGATGTAGCATGGCCACTCTCTTCACCAAAATCATCACGGGTGAAATCAAAGGCAAGATCGTTTTCGAAGACGATCAGTGCGCGGCCCTAGTCGACATTCAACCGCAAGCGCCGACCCACATTCTCGTCGTACCCAAAAAAGAAATTCTAAATGTCAGCGCCGCACGGCCCGAAGACGAACGTTTACTCGGCCATCTTTTACTCGTCGCCGCGAAAGTCGCCGAAGAGCAGGGCGTTGCCGGTGCCGGCTACCGTTTGGTCATCAACAATGGCCGCAATGGCGGGCAATCCGTGGACCATCTGCACGTGCATTTGCTAGGGGGCCGCGCGATGACGTGGCCGCCGGGGTAGGAAGTCTCTGAATCCGATTATAGCCAAATCGCTATAATCGGCGGCGAGTATGTTCGATGAGCAAAGTGAACGTGAAAATGTTACCAACGCCTGCCGTGTTTTGTCACAGGCGCACAAAGCCATCCAAACCCCCTGTCCATTCAAGAACTTAAGTCAGCTGACTTTGGCATAAGACATGCTCCAGGCTACCTTTGGAGGATCTCCTATGGATTTATCTAACATTTTGCGATGGCTGATGCGCGTATGGTTTGCCACAGTTATAGCGGCAAGCTGCGTACTCTCATTGCTGGCATACGAAGCCAAGGCCGCGGAGACCTCCAAGCCGGCCGTCCAAAGCCAAACCGAGACCGGTGACAAATCAACCAAGGCTGGTGAGGGAAAGCCTGCTGTTCAGCAGAATTCGATTACCAATAATGAGCCTTTTCTATGGGATATGAACGCCGAAGTTGCCAAGAAACTCGAGCAAAATGGCAATATTCCCTACATCACCGGCCGGAATGCCGAAGTCGATGACTTAGAGACCCAACTCGCACTCTCAGATGGCCACGCCGTTGTTATTAAAGGCAGTCCGAAAAGCGGACGTACAGGCGTGATGGAAGAGTTTGTTCGCTTGCATCCAGGAGACAAAGCGTACCGCTTAAACCTTGATAAACTTTCATTTCTATCTGATGTCGACGCCTCTTTCGAACTCAAAAAACTGATCATTCAACTTGAAACCGAAAACGTGAAAGCTGCAAACGCCACTAATCCCTCAGACCGATATCGCGTCTATCTTTTCATCGATAATCTTGCTTCCCTACAAACTGCCAATATTACACCCCCTATTCAAACTCTTTGGAGCCAAATCACTAGACACGCGAATTTGAATTTCGTAATTGAGTCAGAAACGTCCTTTATCAACGATCAGATGTCGAATCCTAAAAGCGGTTTTACGTCGCTAAAAAACGATGTGAAAACACTTGAAGTTAAGCCTCCTCAATATAACGAAGTACTTAACGATTTATTACGCAATCGTAACTCGTATAATTTGACTACCACTGCCCTAGAGGAAGTGGCGCGAATTTCAGTACGCTTTTCAAGTGCGACCGCATTCGGATACGCAAAAGCGTTGGCGAGTGCCACCAGCGATCTCGTTTCTCGCGAGCAAAAGGCGGGTCGTTCGTCCGCTGACAAACTTAGCGCCGACCTTCAGCAAATTGAGCGCCTCATTAAGGGAAAGACTGACGATTTAAAATATGAAACGGATCCGGAAGCTGCCGGAAAATTGCAAGATGCCATTGCTAAACTCGAATCTAATAAAATCAACAAAACGAACGATCTCCAAGCACTAGCTACAACCTCCGACACGGGCTCTAGACTTGCCGCTGCTGACATGCAACGGACTTTGCTCGCCCATAAACTTCAAGACGAAAATAAAAAATCAGGATCTTCAACGTACTCACCGTCGGACATCAAAAATATAGAGGCCCAGATCGCCGAGAAGACAAATCTTATTAACGACTTGCAAGCAACCAAAATTCAAGAGATGGCCGAGGCTGCGAACGGACCCACCAGTCGTGCAGGGGTAAATCTGGTGATCGCCGTTGCTAGCAAATGGCTAAAAATCTCTCCCACACGCCTGTCCTCGTCATTCGAGGAAGGTCTTAAGAAAATTAGCGAAATTAAAAGCATCGTTCTGGGGCAAGACCACGTCATAGATGCAATCGAAAATCGTCTTAGGCTTGCCGATTCACACCTCAATGATGGTCCCGAGCTCACCCAAGAGCATGCTGAAGACGTAAAGAAAGGCCTGCGAACTGATTCATTCCGTCCGATTGCAAGCTTCTGGATGGCGGGCCCCACCGGTTCCGGAAAAACAGAAACCGCATTGCAACTCGCCGATGCTCTAGGCTACGAGCTTATCCGCTTCGATATGAGTGAATATATGGAGAAGCACACTATCAGTCGCCTGTTTGGAGCACCCCCCGGATACGTTGGATACGGAGAGCCCGGCCTATTGACCGGAGCCATTCGCAAAACTCCAGAAGCGGTTATACTATTTGACGAGATCGAAAAAGCTGCGCCCGAAATTCAGCTTGCACTGCTGGGAATGCTCGACACCGGAAATGCGTCCGATAACTTTGGAAACGCCGATTTCAGAAAAGCTATTCCGATATTTACCTCCAATCTCGCCCAAAAAATTGGCAATTGGGATGAAACCCAGTGCAAAGAATTTCTAAAGGAAACTGGAAAATGGTCTGACCTCGATATTTCTTCAAGAACAGAAAACGACCTAGCCAAACTTCGCCGCGAAGCTTACAAGGTGTATGTTAAAGACCCGGCGATCGCAATGGCAGAAGGGCGTCGTCCGATGGTCCCTGAGTTTGTAGCTCGTATCGACGAATTCCTCACGTTCAATGCGATCACCAAAGAAACCGGAATTAAGATTGCGCAGAAAACCGTAAAGCAGTTTGTGACGCGCTTAAAATATTTCTACAATGTCGATATCAAGTTCTCACCGGAAGCAGTTACGTCCCTGATTGGCTACTTCAACGAAGCGGAAGGTGGTCGCGGTTTGCGCCGAGCCTTTGATGAAATGTTCCGTATGCCCATCGCCAGCATGATCATTAAAAAAGATATTCACGAGGGTGACACAGTCGTCGTGAGCGTGGATCCAAATTCCAATTCAATCGATATTCTCCCGACGAAGGCCGGCCAATTGGCCGCCGCCGAGCAAGCGATTAAGCAGGATCCGAATCTGGAAGCGTCGATCATGAAGCAAAGGCTCGAGGAAAGCGCCGGCATGGACCCAGAAACCCGCGACGCCCGAGCGGCGACCGCCTCTCTGGTCGAAGGAATTTTTAAACCCGAGTGGCAAGTCAAGGAGACCGTGTTCCGCTACCTCAAAAAATAAATGAAAGAAGTCTTACGTAGCCTAGCGGCCCTCATTCTAAGCCTGAGCCTAGTCAGCGCGCCGATGGCCTACGCTGAGCAGGGCACCGCCGCGCCCTCCGAAATCAAAGTGACTCCGAATGCGCTAATAAAAGCTGCCGCCGCTCGTGAGTCTAGTTATTCTGAAAAGCTCTCGGCCAAATTCGCGAAATTCAATTCGATGACCGAGCCGATCGGAACCGTCGGAAAATACGTTGACGAAGTTTTGCAAGTGCAAGCCCTCCTCATCATGATGGCCGCCTCCAGCGCGCAGGCTGCACACGAGCATAGCGAGATGAATCGCCTTTCGGGAAAAGCCGACGCTCCGACTGGTGCTCCGGAAGGAGCTTGCGACGCAAAATCGCAAAGTGCAATAGGTACAGTCTTTTGCAGTGGCGATTTCTTTTTGGGCGTGCTCGGTGGCGCGGCGGGAATGGGGCTTAATCACGCTGGTACAGCAATCTTCTCGAGAATTTTAAAAAATGCCGGCGGCCCGCTGGTCTCGGTGATCGGCGCGATGCTTTCGAATAGTTTGATGATGGCGGGATCTACCTCGGCCGCGTTCTTATGGTCAGAGTCCGTTAAACTTTTGCCCAAGGCAGAAATGATTGAACGCGCGCGCGGTGTGGCCGGTCGTGCGGGCCTGGCCTTCGCCGAGGGACATTGGTCGGAATTTCAAGCCAGCGAAGATGGCGCCATATTTTTACAAATTCTCGCGAATATGAACAAAATCATTCACGCTGATCCTTCCATTGCTTCACACTGGATTTACAATATGTGGCGCTTTGGCGTGGCTCGCGGCGAGTTTATCACCAACATGACGGCGATCATGGCGGCCTCCACTGGAGGTGAGTTAGTTGCCGGTGCGGTCGGAGCCACGGCCGTCGGCGCGGTCACACTTGGCGCTCCTGTGATTGGCTTTATCGTCACGTGCGCGCTTGGCTATTTCGCGATGGAGTTGATCTTTAGAACTGGCGCTTCAGACTTCTTCACGCGCGATATTCAAGCGCTTCGACAGTTCTACGAGAAGGGTCAGATGCGCGTTGACCGCGATTACATTAGCTCGCTGACGGTCGCGTTCAATCAGAACCGCTATCCGCGAGCGGCGGAACCGGATTACGTTGAAAAGTATAGCAAATGGTTTGATCAATATATCACCGCCGAAAACAAAGCTCGATCCTATTGGGCCAATGTGATGATTGAGAAATTCTACGAGCTTCTGCTCAAAGAAAAGATTCTGGAGACGAAAATCGCTGCCGCCGAAGTTGCGATCAAAGACGCAGATTTGCAAAAACAGCTTTACTTCGACGTCGACGGCGAAATTCTAAGCTTTCAACAGGCCCATGAGAAAATCTGCCATGATTCCAATACTTCCTGCTCCGTCGATATGAGTTATCAACTCAAGGCCCTTGATGACTTGAAACCTCAATTTCAAGGTGCGGAAAAAGCGCTGGTTCCCCTCGCAAAATCTCTGGTTGAAGAATACGAGGTCGATTCGCGGACTGCGGGACAATATGGCTGCAACACAGATCTGCTTTTTCCGCCCCCCATCACAGAACAATTGGTGAGCTTTCGCGACAAAGCGCAGGCCCTCGCCGATAATTTCCGCCTGATACTTGCTGGCACCAATTCGGAAGTCGCAAAGGAACTCGACGTACCCATGGACACCACCAAAGATCCGGCGACCGGAGCTTCCGAAGAAGATAAGTTCGCGACGTTCGCTCGTCGAGAAATTAGCATCTACTACACGCAAAGTTTTGATGAAGACAAAGTCTATGACGGCATCAAAGATGTTCAAGATCAGACCCGTCTGGCCACGATCTTTTCCTGTGTCATGACAAATTTGGGCTCCGGCGGCCATTAGATCTTCACTCGTCGATCATATAACATGCTGTAATTACTACATTTTACCTTGGTTTTAGGGCTGTTTTGTTGGCAGCCCGATTGCTATAAATAACCACAAATGTCTTATCCACGCCTTGTCCTCGAAACCTGCCTCAGCTGGCTGATCAGCCTAAGTCTGATCGTCGCGCCGTTTTACGGTCTGCCCACCGCTGCGATTGAGGCGACTTCAGATCAAACCATCACCGCCCAAGCTGAGCGCCTGTTATTAGACCTTGAGTCCCTACTCGATCGCGCCGTTTATCCGAACGTAGCGCGCATCGGTCTGACGGGAATGCCCAGCCTCGCCGATGTCAGCGGAGCCGAAGCGCAGCTCAAACGAATTCATGACGGCTATCAAGCTCAACTTCTGCAAGCCATCAGCGCCACTAGCAGCGAGCAACAAGAGCAAGTGTTTGCCCGCGAAATCAACACCTTCTTCACTGCCGCTCAGAAATTCGAAACCCTTAAGATTCTGCTCGGCGCTGAAACTGACACTACCCAGTGGGATCAACAATACGGCCTGCGCTTCAATATCGACGCGATTTCGCAACTCAAGTTTGTGGCCGACGTCGGTGCGTTCGCGCAAAACTTTGTGCCGCTCAAAGGAGCTGACCTCGATCTCGACAAAATTGCACAAATCAAGGGCGAGTCGTCAGGATTTCTTTCAAGCCTCGAGAATATCGATGGACATTGGTACCTTTCGTTTACGATGGATCGTGCATTTGCCGATGACGCTGATCGCCTCGCGTTGGTTGGCCGCCCCAGCACCCGCAATGTGCTCAAATATGCTGTCCTGTGGTCCGCACAGCGCATGTTCGATAGCATGGGTTTGACTCAAGAACTCCTACGCCAGCCGATGGACAGCCTGCCAGACGTTCCCGAGTCGCTACGCAAGGCCTTCGTAAGTTTACGAGTTGAGCGCGATCAGGTTTTACATCGCGCGCATCTCAAAGTGGCTCTTGATCAAAAGCCAGCCTTTCTTAAACTCTTGCTCGATGCCACCGACGTGGTTGAAAAGAACGAAAGCGGATGGATGATCGACAGCAGCTTCGTTCATTCGTTTAACTCCCTTGCCGGCATCACCGCCGACGACCAAAAAATCAGCGATAGCCTTAAGGGCATCCACGATGCCGAGCGCCGCGCCCTTAACCTAGCATTTGTCAGCTTGACGAATTTAATCGATCTTTCCGACTGGAATCAACAAGCGCACTATGTCGCCTATGAGGCCTATCGCCTGACTGGGCGCTGGCTCTACCTAGCCAATGAGAAAATCAGCATTCCCAGTGAGAATCTACAAAAAGTTTCTGATCTAATCGATCAACGGGCGACTAGTCTTGCCAATCTGATGTTCGCCGACAAATCTCTAGATCAACAAATTCAAGCCGCGAAAGATGCCAATACCGAACTCGCCTCGCGCAACACTCAACGTAAGCAAATGCAAGTGGCACTAAAGACGGCATCGCTCGCCATGGCCAATTATATGCAAACCAAAGTCAATCTAAGCTACTTGCTGGGAGCAGAGACCGCCTCGATCGACGCGCTTCACGGCAGTGCGATTATCGAAAATCTGGTTGATGCGATTCGGTCACAAAAGACTTATCATGAAGGTTATCTGAAATTTAAAGAGCAGTTTTATTCTTTCATGCAACTTTTTAGTTTCACGCCCGCGCTGCCCGATC
>Ga0207055_1112_pt1 | contig 18147 bp, 13 predicted proteins | sample Alteio_BWMinCont_57_FD_153293 | JGI IMG/M metagenome (GOLD analysis project Ga0207055, IMG submission 153293) | Enriched cells from forest soil in Barre Woods Harvard Forest LTER site, Petersham, Massachusetts, United States -... | ecosystem: Environmental > Terrestrial > Soil > Temperate forest >...
ACTCCCCGGCGCTGAAGGTCGGAGGCATGAGCGACCACATGCATGCGCTGTTTCGATTGTCGAAAAACATCGCGCTGGCAAAAATCGTCGAGGAAGCGAAGACCAGTTCTTCGAAATGGGTCAAGACGCAAGGACGCGGCTTGGCGAATTTCCATTGGCAAAGCGGCTACGGCGCGTTTTCGGTAAGTTCGGCACACGTGGAAGAAGTCGTGGAGTACATCGCGCAACAAGAAAGCCGTCACCGCGTGGTCAGCTTTCAAGAGGAATTTCGAAAGTTGCTGCACGCGCACGGTATTGCCTACGATGAGCGGTACGTGTGGGATTGAAGCCCAAACGGGGCGATGATTCAGCCCCAAACGGGGCGATGATTCAGCCCCAAACGGGGCGATGATTCAGCCCCAAACGGGGCGAAATAACGAAGCCCAGGCCAACGGCCTGGGTTTAAATGGCGTGTTAATTCCCCGCAGCCCTGAAGGGGCGGGATACATATTCCCCGACCGAATTCGCTCTGGAAACTCTGCCTACATCGCGCATCGATTATTCCGCTCCTTCAGGGCTCGGGTATCGGTTTGGGTCTCGTTGACCCAGGCCGTTGGCCTGGGCTTCGTTATCTCGCCCCTTTGGGGCTCACCTGCCCACACCTTGAACTAGGGGTGGCTCAGACTTTGTGCCGTTCAAAGTCTGCGGTTCTTAACATGGTAAACGTCCAATTTTTGTGAACATGCGGCTACGGCGATCAAGGCCCATCTGGTAACGGTCGCGGTAGGGATACCAGTTGCCTGGTACCCCCCGCACAGATCCGTACGGGCGCTCGTTAGCGCATACGGCTCTTATCTCGGATGACGGGCGGCGAAGCGCTGCGTCGGCCAAGGATGGAGGACGCGCGGTAAGGGTAGCCAACGGGCAGCGAGGCAATGCATTCGGTCCCAGGGGCAGCGGTGGCGTTGGCTACGATGGAGCAGTTGCCTTTGCCACAGCCGGGTCAACCGGACCCGAAAGGTCTCCAGGCTGTCGAGGTTCCCTGGTACCGCGTGGTAGTTGAAGTAGCCTTGTACGACCGACCTGAGCCACTCGCCCGTTTGCGCCACCGGATCATGCCAGCGCCTTTGGAGTTGCTGCTTGACTTCCCGCAGCTTCATCCGCAGGCGTTTGCCGATCGTGCGGCGCTTCACGGTAAAGTGCCCGTTCCGGTTCTTCCCGCTGATATGCGTGAATCCCAGAAAGTCGAACGTCTTGGGCTTACCTTCCCCTCTTCGTCTCCGGTTCGGCTCGGCACACCGCCCGAACTCGATCCGGCGCGTCTTGTCGGGGTGCAGTTCCAGCCCAAACTTCCGCAACCGCTCCCGGAAATCCTCCAGAAAGCGGTCGGCTTCGGCCTGGTATTGGAACCCGAGGACGGTGTCGTCGGCATACCGTACGACGATCACATCTCCCCGTGCGTGCTTCTTGCGCCACGCATTCACCCAGAGGTCAAAGACGTAATGCAGATAGATATTGGCCAGCAGCGGCGAAATCACCGCCCCTTGCGGCGTACCCATCTTCGTCTCTGACCATTCGCCTTCCTCCAGCACTCCGGCTTTCAGCCATTTCTGGATCAGCCGAAGAATCCGGCGGTCGGCGACGCGATGTTGCACGAACTTGAGCATCCATTCGTGGGAGATGGTATCGAAGAACCCACGGATGTCAGCGTCAAGTACGTAGTTCACGTTCTTCCGCGTGAGCGCGAACGACAACGCATCCAGCGCTTGGTGCTGGCTGCGTCCCGGTCGGAAACCATACGAGAAGCCCAGAAAGTCTTCCTCGTAAATCGAGTTGAGGATGACGACCACGGCCTGTTGGACAATCTTGTCCTCCAGCGCTGCGACCCCCAACGGACGTTGCCGCCCGTCGGCTTTGGGGATATACACCCTCCTCGATGGTTTCGCTCGATACGCCCCGCGGTGGACCCGGCTGTGCAGATCGATCAGTCGATCCTCCAGCCCGGTCTCATACTCCTGCCACGTCGTGCCGTCCACCCCAGGCGCAGCTTTTCGCTGCAAGGCGTAAAAGCTCTCCCGGAGCAAATCGACCGTGAGGTGGTGAAGCAAAGCGGTGAACTTCGTCTCCTGGTGTTCCTTCGCGGCTTTCCGCACACCCGCCAACCCCTGGGACACGCCTACCCCGCTCTGTGTCGGGTGCGTGTGAGGTTGAAGAGTGTTCTCCTTGATCAGCGGCCTTCCCTCCTCACTCTCCGCCGACGACCTTCCGTCTTGGTTCGAATGATTCATCGGTACTATGCCACTGTCCGACTCCTCGACGACGTACGCACGGGACGTACGGCCTAAGCCTTCGCCCGTCGGCCCCGACACGTCGGGACATCATCGAGGTCTCCCGGTTCTCGTGCAGAAAGTGTCTAGGCGTGTCTGGGGTCTGCGACTACGCAGGACTGGCCCGGGACTCGCGCTATCGCCCCGGGTCATGTGGCCTTCCGCTACTCTGACAGCGTCGGCGTCCTGATTGCGCGTTTTCGAAGCTCAATACCCAGCCCACCTATTCCCCTGTTTACGCTTCGCCGTGCGCCTCGCGACGCCCAGCGCAAAACTCGGGGCCGAGTGGTTCGCTACTCCTTGCTCGTGAGAATCTTTCATTCTCTGCTTCCTGCCGGTTTATCCCGGCGCTCCAGAGTTTGGCATCTTCAAACTCTGCGGTTCTTGGTTTCGAAACCACCGAAAGGCCGCAGAGTTTCTGCGAAACGAAACTCTGCGCTACCGCCTTTTGGACATGGTAGAATCACGTGTATTCAGTTGTATTAGGAGTGCATCATGGCGACCACCCCGGTAGTGACCTTACGCTTGGAACCCGAGCTGCGGGAACGGCTGGACCGTTTGGCGAAGGCGCAGCGCCGCAGCCGCTCGTTTGTGGCGGCGGAAGCGCTCCGCGAATATGTGAAGGTCAACGAGTGGCAGATCGAGGAAACCCGCGAGGGGCTGGCGGAAGCTGACCGGGGAGAGTTTGCCTCTCCGTCCGAGGTTCGCCGCGTGGTGAAGAAGTGGACCAGCCCCAGGCGGCGCGCACCTGCCCGATAGGCCGCTGGAGATCCGCTGGCTGAAACGGGCACTGGCCAACCTCGATGCCGAAGCCGCCTTCATCGCCCGCGATAATCCCGTCGCCGCCGCCCGCGTGGTGGATGACATTACCACTACGGTGGAATTGCTCGCTCAGCATCCTTCCTTGGGCCGCCCCGGGCGCGTCGAGGGCACTCGCGAGTTGGTGGTCCCCGATACTCCGTACCTGGTCCCCTACCGCGTGCGTGGGCACGCTGTCGAAATCCTCCGCGTCTTCCATGGCGCCCGCAAGTGGCCGAAGAAGCTCTGACCGCCTTCGGCAGCCGGAGTGCGCCTTCCTTTTTTGAGAGCCCCAGACTTCCGGTCTTGAATTCTGCGGCTTTTCATCGAAATGGGGCCAGGATGATAGCCTATGAGTTCGAGCCGATGGCGTATGGTACGGGAAAGATGCGATCCGATCCCCGGCCCGACCGGTCGGGCAGATCGGACCGCGCTGCTCGCTGTCTTGAGTCTTTTTCCCGGCTTCCCGGAGGGAAGAAGACGCCAGAGCGTCGATCGCGTCCAGTGGGATTGGAATACGACGTAGTATGGTGTCCCGCGTAATTACTTACAACGAGACTGTCATTCCGAGGGCCGACGTATTTTGTCGGCCCGAGGAATCCCGCTCTGAAAACAATGCCAGGGCGAGATTCCTCTCCCGCGGCTGCGGGATCGGAATGACAACTTCCGCGCCCGGCCGTAAAGAATTAAGCCGGACACCACATTAGTGAGATTGATTGCCAAGCAAGAGGCGCACCACGCAAAATCGGCGGCGCAATGCCGTCACGGTACCTGCGGTTTCCCCAGCCAGCGCAATAATCCATCAAAAACTTTGGCAAAAGCTTCGGGTGGTAGAGCTCCGAGGCGGTGGAGAGCGCGAACCGTGGGGAACGTGGTTACACCCTGGACGAGAAAAGCGCCGGCCTTCAGAAAGGAAACCGGCACGGCTACTTCGAGGGCCGAGCCGCGCAGGCTGGTGGTGTGCGGAATAACAGTGATGAGCGCACGGTCTTGGTCTCCAAACGCCCCGCTGACAACCAAGGCGGGACGGGTTTTCCCCGCCATGCCGAAATCGATCAGCCAGACCTCACCGCAGCGCGGAGTGGCCATCCTCTTCCTCAAGGGATTTGAACAGGGCGGCGGAGGCAGCGCTGATTTCGTCGTCTTCCAAGGCTCCGGAATCGAAAGGCAGGGAACGGCGCAGCACCTCATGCGTAAAGGCGCGCTTCTCTTCCACCGGGAGATGTTCGAAGGCGTCCAGCAGTACTTCGGTATCTCTGCTCATGAACACATCATACCAGCCCGGCGGCGCGCGATAAAGAGGTCTTTTCGGAGGTTGCAGTTTACGCTGAGCAGGTAGACTTCCGGTCTTGAAGTCTGCGGCTTTTCATCGAATGGGGCCAGGATGATAGCCTATGAGTTCGAGCCGATGGCGTACGGTACGGGAAAGACGCGGTCCGATCAGATCGGATCGCGGTGCTGGCTGGCTCCTCGGCAAGCATTTCGACGAAGCAAGACTCCTTCAAACGGCTCACGCATTTGAAATGGCAGGAGGATTCGAAATCACCTAGAATGCCAAGGGCCCGGCGCGTCCAGGGCGCACTCATTGTCACCGGCAAAGCTAACTCTGCGTTGATTGCCGATTCAGAATCAAAATAAAAAAATGGCGAGTGAAAAGTGGACGGCGTTGTGTATGCCCGTCACCCTTCACTCGCCATTCGTCACTTGGTGCTGCAGCGACTACGTTCTTGCTTCGTCGTCGTCCACCAGATCGGTGGCAGCGCCCGCCGCGGCGGGCAATGCGGCTTCGCCGAGATCGCCCTCCAATACCATCGGAGGCTCCGGCGGCATCGGCTCGACTTCGGTGAGCAGCTTGAAATTCCGGTAATATTCAAGCCCCGTCCCCGCCGGGATCAACCGGCCCATAATCACGTTCTCCTTCAAACCGCGCAGGTGATCGACCGCGCCACGGATGGAGGCTTCGGTGAGGACGCGCGTGGTCTCCTGGAACGACGCCGCGGAAATAAACGAATCGGTGGAGAGCGACGCTTTAGTGATTCCGAGCAGCAGCGGCCGGCCGGTTGAGGGCTTCCCACCTCTGGCGATCGTACGCTCGTTTTCCTCGCGGAACCTGAACTTATCCATCTGTTCATCGAGGAGGAACTCGGTGTCACCGACGTCTTCCACTTTCACCCATCGCATCATCTGGCGCACGATCACCTCGATGTGCTTGTCATTGATGTTGACACCCTGCAGGCGATAGACTTCCTGGATTTCATCCACCAGGTATTTCTGAAGTTCTTTCTCGCCCAACACGGCCAGAATGTCGTGGGGGTTTCGCGGCCCATCCATCAAAGGTTCGCCGGCCTTCACGCGGTCGCCTTCCTGCACCGAGACGTGGACGCCGCGCGGCAGAGCGTATTCCTTGGGTTCGCCCAAGTCGGGAATCACGATGATCTTGCGCTGGCCTTTGGCGACATCGCCGTACTTGACGACGCCGTCGATTTCAGTGATCACGGCAGTCTCGTGAGGCTTCCGCGCTTCGAAAAGTTCGACCACGCGCGGCAGACCGCCGGTGATGTCTTTGGTCTTGGTGGTTTCGCGCGGGATCTTCGCCAGGATGTCGCCCGCGTTCACCTCGTCGCCTTCCTGCACCATCAAGTGGGCGCGAGACGGCATCAGGTATTTCTTGGTGTTGCTCTTTCCCGCCTTCTCGTTTTGGATAATGAGCTGAGGCTGGTGCTTCTCGTCCGGAGCTTCCGTCACCACCCAGCGCGAAAGTCCGGTGACTTCGTCCACTTCTTCGTGGAGTGTGACCCCTTCCTCGAGGTCTTTGAACTTCACGGTGCCGGCGACTTCGGTCAGGATCGAGAAGGTATAAGGATCCCATTCCACGACGATGTCGCCCATTTTAACCGGCGCGCCGTCGGGGAGCTTGATTTTCGCTCCATACACCACGGCGTGGCGCTCGCGCTCGCGGCCCTTTTCATCGACGATTACCACCGACCCGTTGCGGTTCATCACCACGAAATGGCCTTCGCGGTTGGTAACGGTCTGCAGGTTGTGGAACTTCAGGAAGCCGCTGTTCTTGGTCTCCAGTCCCGATTGTTCACTGACCCTGCTGGCCGTGCCGCCGATGTGGAAGGTCCGCATGGTGAGCTGGGTGCCGGGTTCGCCGATCGACTGCGCGCCGATCACGCCCACGGCTTCGCCCATTTCCACCATGCGTCCGGTGGCCAGGTTGCGTCCGTAGCAGCGCACGCACACGCCGCGCTTGGACTCGCAGGTCAACACGGAACGAATTCGGACCCGTTCGATGCCCGCGGCCTGGATGGCGCTCGCCAGGTCTTCGTTGATTTCCTGGTCGACGTCCACAATGACGTTGCTCTCGTAATCTTTGATCTGCTCGAGGGACACGCGGCCGACGATGCGGTCGCGCAGCGGCTCCACCACTTCTCCGGCCTCGACAATCGGCTCCACGAAAATACCGTCTACCGTGCCGCAATCCCACTCGGAAATAATCACGTCCTGTGCCACGTCCACCAGCCGGCGCGTCAAATAGCCGGAATCGGCCGTCTTCAGCGCGGTGTCCGCCAAACCTTTGCGGGCTCCGTGAGTGGAAATGAAGTACTGCAACACATTCAAGCCTTCGCGGAAGTTCGCGGTGATGGGTGTTTCGATAATCTCGCCCGACGGCTTGGCCATCAACCCGCGCATGCCCGAGAGCTGCCGAATCTGCTGCTTGGAACCGCGGGCGCCGGAGTCCGCCATAATGTAAATTGGATTGAACTCCTGGCCGGCCTTGTCCTGGGCTTCCATCGCCTGGAACATTTCATCCGCGACTTCGTCGGTAACTTTTGACCAGATGGCGATCACTTTGTTGTAGCGCTCACCGTGGGTAATGGCGCCATCCTGATATTGTTTTTCAACTTCGATGACTTCTTTTTCGGCGGCACTGACCAGGCCCGCCTTGCTGAGGGGAACGATCAAGTCGTCGATCCCGATCGAGATGCCCGCTTTGGTGGCGTAGAGGAAGCCCAACGCCTTGACTTCGTCCAGCATGCTGACCGTCGTTTCCAGACCAAAGCGCAGGTAACAATAATTCACCAGCGCACCCAGGCCCTTCTTGCGGAGCAATCCGTTCACGAAGGGCATGATGGGGAGCATGGTCATCGGGTCTTTGGGCAGATGGTCGTTTAGAATCACGCGGCCAACCGTGGTGTTGATAAATTGGTTCTTCACCGTGATCGGCTCGGTATGAATGACGTCCTGGTCATCGTCCGCGGTCGTCAGGTCAATCACCCTGCCGGTATAGCGCAAGCGAACGGGGGTGAGCGTCTCAACCTCCTGGGCTTCAAGAGCCAACAGCACTTCATCGGAGTTGGCAAAGGTGCGGCCTTCACCCTTGGTGCCGCGCTTCTCCTTGGTGAGATAATAGACGCCCAGCACGATGTCCTGGGTCGGAATAGCCAGGGGCTGGCCACTGGCCGGGGAAAGTATATTCCGCGAGGAAAGCATTAAGACCGATGCCTCGATTTGGGCTTCGGGTGAAAGCGGAATATGGACAGCCATCTGGTCGCCGTCGAAGTCCGCGTTAAACGCCGTGCAGACCAAGGGGTGGATCTTGATGGCCTTGCCTTCGACGAGCACCGGCTCAAACGCCTGGATTCCCAGCCGGTGAAGCGTGGGGGCGCGATTGAGCAGCACGGGATGGTCCTTAATGACCTCTTCGAGAATGTCCCAGACGATCGGCTCCTGGCGTTCAACCATTTCTTTTGCGGCCTTGATGGTGGTGCAATGGCCGGTCTGTTCCAGCCGGTGGTAGATGAAGGGCTTGAAGAGCTCGAGCGCCATCTTCTTGGGCAGCCCGCACTGGTTCAGCTTCAAATCCGGGCCGACCACAATGACGGAACGGCCGGAATAATCGACGCGCTTGCCCAGCAGGTTCTGGCGGAAACGCCCTTGTTTGCCTTTTAAGGTATCCGAGAGGGATTTGAGAGGGCGATTGTTGGCGCCGCGCAAAATGCGGCCACGACGGCCGTTGTCGAAAAGCGCGTCCACGGCTTCCTGCAACATGCGTTTTTCGTTGCGCACGATCACATCGGGGGCGTGGAGTTCCATCAGCTTCTTCAGCCGGTTATTCCGGTTGATCACACGCCGGTAGAGATCGTTCAGGTCCGAGGTGGCAAAACGCCCGCCATCCAGAGGCACCAGCGGGCGCAACTCCGGCGGAATCACCGGCAGGACATCGAGGATCATGTTTTCAGGACGATTCCCCGATTTTCGAAACGCCTCGGCAACTTTCAGGCGCTTGGCATACTTGATTCGCTTCTGTTGAGAAGGGTCGGTCTTCATCTTCTCGCGCATCTCAACCGAGAGACCGTCGGTGTCCACGTGCTTCAGAAGTTCTTTGATCGCTTCGGCGCCCATACCGGCGCGAAACTTGCCGGGATATTCCTGCAAGAGCTGGCGATATCGATCTTCGGTGAGCAACTCTTTTTCCTTGAGCGGAGCTTCGCCGGGATCGATGACGACGTAACTTTCAAAGTACAAAACCCGCTCGAGATCACGAAGCGCAATATCGAGAAGATGGCCGATGCGGCTGGGCAGGCCCTTAAAAAACCAAACGTGGGAGCACGGGGATGCCAGTTCAATGTGGCCCAGCCGTTCGCGCCGGACTTTCGAGAGGGTTACTTCGACGCCGCACTTGTCGCAGATCACTCCGCGGTGCTTCATGCGCTTGTACTTGCCGCACAAGCACTCCCAGTCCGTTACCGGACCGAAAATCTTGGCGCAGAAAAGGCCATCGCGCTCCGGCTTAAAGGTACGGTAGTTGATGGTTTCCGGCTTGGTAACCTCGCCGTGCGACCAGGACCTGATTTTCTCAGGCGATGCCAGGCTGATTCGAATGCTGTCAAATTCTGCAATCAAACTGACTCGATCATAAGGGCTGCTTCGGAACAATGTTAGCCTCCTTGGAAAAAAACCGAAACTCGAAAATCGAAAGTCGAAACTCGAAAATCAAGTTACACTCAATCGTCCGCTAGCCAGGAACAGCGGCCTTCAATGCCAGAGTGGAGCGTAAATAGCCGTTAAGCAGTTGCGCCACGCGCTGGGCAATCGAATCGAGCCTCTTGCCTTCCCCCAAACTCAAATAACCCTGGTCCACGCACGTTGTCAGATGGTCCCTCAGTTCGTAAACCGAGCCGCGTGCTTGCCGGCAGTGCTGCACATTCTCTTGATAACCGAATCGACCGTACCCTTCCGCGATGTTAGCCGTCACGGAGCTCGATGCGCGACGAATTTGGCTTGCCAAGGCAAACTTCTCAAAATCCGGCAATGTCCGCGCTGGCTTGTAAAGCTCGGTCCGCAACTCGCGGGCCGATCGCCAAACTTCCAGATCTTTAAAATCTCTTTCCGAGTTTCGATTTTTTAATTTCGATTTTCCTCTCTATTCCACACCAGCAGGAACCAGTTGCTGTTCTTTCGGTTTCTTAAGAAGTTCAACGTCCAGGCACAGACTCTGAAGTTCGCGCACCAAGACGTTAAAGGACTCAGGGACACCCGGCTCGATGGCAGCCTCCCCTTTCACTATGGCTTCATAAATCTTGGCGCGGCCGTAGACGTCGTCCGATTTCGCCGTCAAAAGCTCCTGAAGGATATAGGCAGCGCCATAGGCTTCCAGGGCCCACACTTCCATTTCGCCAAAGCGCTGGCCTCCGAACTGGGCTTTACCGCCCAAGGGCTGTTGAGTAATCAGCGAGTACGGACCAATCGAGCGGGCGTGGATCTTGTCATCGACCAGGTGCGAAAGTTTGAGGACATAGATATAACCCACGGTGACCTTCTGTTCGAAAGGCTCGCCCGTCATGCCGTCGTGAAGTGTTTCTTTACCGGAGGTGGGAAGGCCCGCCTTGGAAAGGTATTCCTTGATTTCCTTCTCGGTGGCGCCGTCAAAGACGGGGGTCGAGAAAGCAAAACCCTCCTTCAAGATTCGCGCGTGCTTCACCACCGCTTCGTCGTCCAAGTCGTCAATGACCTTGGCCAGGGGGCTGTTCAGGTAAGTTGCCTTGAGCTCCTTGCGGATGAGCTCGGCCTGGAAATTGGTGGCCAGCAATTCGCGCACCCTGTTGCCCAACTCTTTGGCCGCCCAACCCAGGTGAGTCTCAAGAATCTGTCCCACGTTCATGCGCGAGGGAACGCCGAGCGGATTCAAAACCACTTCTACCGGCGTGCCATCGGGAAGATAAGGCATATCTTCTTCGGGCAGTATCCGCGCGATGACTCCTTTATTACCGTGGCGTCCGGCCATCTTGTCGCCCACTGAAAGCTTGCGCTTCATGGCGATGTAAACTTTCACCAACTTAATCACTCCGGGTGGCAACTCATCACCTTTCTTGAGTTTTTGCTCGTTTTCTTCCGCGATCTTTCCCAAAATATCGATCTGACGCGAGGTCATTTCCTCGATTTCGTCAATCTTCTCGAGGAGCGTCGGATCTTTCTTGGCGATCTTGATGCGTTTGAGATTGCGAGTGGAGATCCGTCCCAGGACCTCGCGGTTCAGTTCCGTGTCCTTGGTCAGCAGCCGTTTATTGGTTTTCTCATCGTGCAGATCGGCCAGCAGCTTCTCGCCTTCCAGGAGCGCGCAAAGGCGCTTCAGCCGCTCGTCGTTCAAGATACGAATTTCATCGTTGAGGTTTTTCTTAAGGCGCTCCACCTGGCCGCTTTCGATCGACTTGGCGCGCTCATCCTTCTCCTGCCCTTTGCGGGAGAAAACTTTTACGTCAACCACGATGCCCTCAATCCCTGGCGGGCAGTTGAGGGAGGCATCGCGAACGTCGCCGGCTTTCTCGCCGAAAATAGCGCGCAGCAGTTTCTCTTCAGGGGTGAGCTGGGTCTCACCTTTGGGCGTAACTTTGCCCACCAGGATGTCACCCGGCTTCACGTAAGCGCCTATGCGAATAATGCCGCTATCGTCCAGGTCTTTTAGCAGTGATTCCGAGACATTGGGAATATCCCGCGTGATGTCTTCCGGGCCCAGCTTGGTGTCGCGCGCCTCGATTTCGAACTCTTCGATATGGATCGAAGTGTACGAGTCCTCTTTCACCAGTTTTTCGCTGACCAGGATGGCGTCCTCAAAGTTATAGCCGCGCCAGGGCATAAAGGCCACCAGGATATTCCGTCCCAGCGCCAGTTCGCCGCGATCCGTGCAGGGACCGTCCGCGAGCACCGAGCCTGCCGTGACCCGCTGGCCTTTGCGCACGATCGGTTTCTGGTTGATGCAAGTATTTTGGTTGGAGCGCCGAAACTTAATAAGCTGGTAGATGTCGGCGCCGACTTCGCGCGAGAGCTGGCCGCTGTGTCCGTCGCCCTCCACGCGCACGATGATGCGCTCGCTGTCCACGCTATCCACCACCCCGTTGCGTTTGCAAATGACGACCGCGCCGGAATCCCGCGCCGTCACCTCTTCCATTCCGGTGCCCACCAAGGGCGCTTCCGCTCGCAAGAGGGGAACCGACTGACGCTGCATGTTGGAACCCATCAGCGCCCGGTTGGCGTCGTCGTTTTCGAGGAAGGGAATCAGGGAAGCGGCCACGCTCACCAATTGCTTGGGGCTCACGTCGATATAATCGATTTCATCCTGATGTTTGAGGACAAAATTTCCGGCCTGGCGCGCGTTCACCAGTTCGTGGACGATCCGTCCCTTGTCATCCAACTCGACGTTGGCCTGGGCGACAATGTGCCGGTCTTCTTCCCACGCAGAAAGGTAAAACGAGTAAGGTTGAAGTTCCACCAGCTTCCGCCTTTTCTCACGAAGCTCCTCGTTAACCTTTTCCGCCTCATTTAATTCAACGTGCTCGCCCACTTTCCACGGGCCATCGCCGCCATGGGAAACAGTGGCGTAGTCCACGATCCTCCCCTTGCGCACTTTTCGATACGGGCTCTCAATGAAGCCGTACTCATTGATTCGCGCGTAGCAGGAGAGCGATGAGATGAGTCCGATGTTCGGGCCTTCCGGCGTCTCGATGGGACAGATTCGTCCGTAATGCGTGGGATGCACGTCACGCACTTCAAACCCTGCCCGCTCGCGGGAAAGACCGCCCGGCCCCAGCGCGGACAGGCGCCGCTTGTGGGTGATTTCCGACAAGGGGTTGGTCTGGTCCATGAACTGAGACAACTGGGAGGAGCCGAAGAATTCGCGGATCGACGCCATAACGGGCTTGGCGTTGATCAGGTCGTGAGGCATGGCCGTCGACATTTCCTGATAGACGGACATCTTTTCCTTGATCGCCCGTTCCATTCGAACCAGTCCAATGCGGAACTGGTTTTCCAGCAGTTCACCGACGGCACGCACGCGGCGATTACCCAGGTGATCGATATCATCCACAATGAAATTGCCGTTCGGGTTTTTCCTCAGTTTCAGTAGATAGCGAATGCTGGTGTAAAAGTCTTCCGGATCGAGCACGCGCTTTTCCAGCGGCAACTGGACCACCGATCCCTCGGAGTGATCGGTTGCCAGGGAACCTTCGCATCCCCGCACCACTTCGGAGCAGATGTTGCCTTCGCGTTTGCCAATGAACATCTTCTCTTGATCGACGATAAGATAAAAACTCGTCGCCGGCAGGTTCTTGCTGTCTTCAAGCTCGAACGAGGCAGCCTTCTCATCAATCCGGGCCTTCAACATGGTGTAATAGCCCATCTTGATGTTGAACTTCAGGCGCCCGACGCGGGAGAAGTCATACTTGCGCGGATCGAAAAACATGCCATTGAAAAGAGCGGTCGCCGTGTCGAGCGTCGGAGGATCACCGGGGCGCATCTTTCGGTACAACTCAATCAGCGCCTCTTGCGGGGTCTTCAGCGTGTCCTTCTTGAGCGTCTGGCTGATCACCACACCCACGTCGTCACGCTCGGGAAAGAAAACGGGTAGCTCGGCGATATTCGCATCCTGAATCGAAGCCAGGGCGGCCGCGGTGAGCTCGTTGTTTGCTTCCAGCAGAATCTCCCCGGTGGCGGCGTCCACAACGTCCGCCGCAGAGTAGGCGCCTTCCAGGTCGTGGGAGGCGATTTCCACCTGGGTGATGCGAGCCTTCTGAATGTCTTTCAAAACGGAAGCAGTGATCTTTTTTCCTGCGTGAGCCACCATCTCGTGGGTGCGCGCGTGCTCGATATTCTTTGAGATTTTCCAGCCGACCAGGCCTTCAGAGACTTCCCAGAAAAGCTTTCGGTCGCGGAGATGGATTTTTTCCACCTGGTAGAAGGTGTTGATAATCTCCGTGTCGTTCTTTAGCCCCAGGGCGCGGAGAAAAATCGTGGCGAGAAATTTTCGCTTGCGATCGATGCGGACGTAAAGAATGTTTTTGGTGTCGTACTCGAACTCCACCCACGATCCGCGGTAGGGAATGATTTTGCCCAGGAAGTAAGTCTTCGCGGTGTTGGACTCAAAAAAGACTCCGGGCGAGCGGTGAAGCTGGCTGACAATCACGCGCTCGGTCCCGTTAATGATGAAAGTACCGTTCTCGGTCATCAAGGGGACTTCACCGAAATAGACTTCCTGTTCCTTGATGTCGCGGATGCTCTTGTGCCCGGTGTCGGCGTCTTTGTCGTAGATGGTCAAGCGAATGGTGACTTTGAGCGGGGCGGCGAACGTCATGCCGCGTTCCTGGCATTCCGTTACGTCGTATTTCAACTGCAAAGCGACGGGATCGCCGCACTTATTGCAAAACGTCACCACGTTCTTGTTAAACGTGCCGCACTTCGTACAGAGCACGTCACCCATCTTGAAGGGATCGGTGATCACCGTGTGGCCGCAGTTCTTGCAAGTGCTGCGCAGGTGGTGGAGTCCCCGCAGGTTGCCGCATTTGCATTCCCAGTTCCCGATGGAATAGTCCACGAAATCCAGTTGCGACACCCCCCGGAAATCGTTGATAGGAAACACCGAATTGAAAACGGCCTGGAGCCCGCTGTCCTCACGTTCCGAGGGAAGCAGGTCCATCTGAAGAAACCGCTCGTAGGACCGCCTCTGAACTTCGATGAGGTTGGGGATTTTTATGACCGTCGGTATCTTGGAGAAATTAATGCGCTGACGCACAGCGCCATTCCCGCTGTTAGGCATTCCTGGAACTCCTTAACGTGAGGTTTGTGGAACCCTGAGGGGCAATGCCGACACAAAACCCTGCCTCAGTTGGATGCATTTTCCAAGCCGGAGGATGCAAAAAGCGGCTCAAAGTCCAACTGCCCAAAGGTCGGTCAACACCCCTCGCTTCCGGAACCGCCCCGCGGTCCACGCGCGCTGCGCATCCGCAGCACGCGTGTCCACCGGAAAAGGCCAGGTTCCAGAAGGAGGATTATTTGATTTCAACGGTCGCGCCAGCTTCGGTGAACTTCTTCTTGATGGTTTCAGCCTCTTCCTTGTTCACGCCTTCTTTGATCGGCTTGGGCGCGCCATCAACAAGGTCCTTGGCCTCTTTCAGGCCCAGGCTGGTAACCTCTCGGACGGCCTTGATGACGTTGATTTTGTTGGCTCCAATTCCGGTGAGTACCACGGAGAACTCGGTCTGTTCTTCCGCTGCCGCGGCGGGGGCAGCCCCACCTCCGGCGCCGGCAGCGACCACCGTAGTGGCGGCCGCGGCCGAGACTCCCAGTGCTTCTTCGAGTCTCTTGACCAGATCGGCGGCCTCCAGAAGAGTCAGTCCCTTGATTTGCTCCACGATCTTATCGACATTTTCCGACATCGGTTTATTCCTCCTAAAGAATCCTGCCCAGCCTCCAGCCGGTAAGGAAGTGCCATGGGCGGCGTCCTATCGGCACAGCGGCTTAATGCTAAGTTGCTTGCTTGAATTTACTTTCCTTAACCCCTTGCTGAATCACCACTGCGAGATTTCGCGCCACGCCCGCGATTGAGGAAGCCACGCGTTGCGCAGGCGCATTGATCAGGAATAAGACTTTCGAACGCAACTCGCCCAGGGACGGCAAGGTGGCGATCATACCCAACTCTGCCATGGAGACCACCCGGCCCTCAACCACGCCGGCCTTGAACGTGAATGCCGGATTATCCTTGGCATAGGCGATCAGGACTTTTGCCAGCACCACCGGATCGGCTTCCGTGTAGGCCAGGGAAGTTGTTCCCCGCAGCTTTTTGGCCACCGGCTCAACGGAAGTTCCAGGAGCCGCGCGTTCGATCAAGCTGTTTTTCACCACTTTGTATTTCGCGCCGGCTTGCGCCACTTTACGCCGGAGCAATGCATCCTCGGCGACGTGCAAGCCCTCAAAGCTGGACAGGATGACGCTGCGCGCCTTCTCTAGTTCCTGTTTAAGCGCTTCGGCTTGCTTCTTCTTATCTTCCTTGTTCATACGCAATCTCCTGAAAGCCGGAAACTAGGCTGCTTCAACTGAGGCAGTGTCGATATGGATTCCCGGCCCCATCGTTGACGACACCACAATGCTCCTGAAATATTTTCCCTTGGAGGAAGCAGGCTTGGCCTTGAGCACGCTTGAAATCAAAGCGCCGGCGTTTTCGGCCAGCTTTGCCGGCTCAAACGAAACCTTGCCGACGGCGCAATGAATGATGGCGGTCTTATCGACGCGAAACTCCACTTTGCCGGCTTTGACTTCACGCACCGCGCGCGCCACGTCGATGGTTACCGTCCCCGTCTTGGGATTGGGCATCAATCCGCGCGGGCCGAGCACTTTGCCCAATCTTCCCACGGACTTCATCATGTCGGGCGTGGCAATGACGGCGTCAAAATCCATCCAGCCGCCCTGAATCTTCTGCACCACATCGTCGCCGCCCACTTCATCCGCTCCAGCCTCACGCCCCTCGCGAACTTTATCGCCGGAAGCAATCACCACCACACGCTTGGTTTTGCCCAAGCCGTGCGGAAGAACCACGGTGCCACGAACCATCTGGTCCGCGTGCTTGGGGTCAACGCCCAGGCGAATCGCTACTTCGACCGTTTCATCAAACTTGGCGAAGGCGGTCTTCTTCAGCAGCGGCATTGCGTCCGTCAAGGTGTAGGCCGGCTTGTCAACCAACTTTGAGGCATCTCGATATTTCTTTCCAGCCTGCTGCATAGGCATCGCTCCATTGGAATTCAACAATAACTATTATTGGTTCTCTCCGCGAAATGAGGTGCGGCGGCGATCATGCGACCACTTCAATTCCCATGCTGCGCGCCGTTCCCTTCACCGTCATGACCGCCGCCGCCAGATCACCTGCGTTTAAGTCGGGCAGCTTGGTCTTGGCAATCTCTTCCACTTGCTTTTCGGTGACCTTGCCTACTTTGTTTTTATTCGGCTCGCCCGAGCCCTTGGCGATGCCCGCGGCCCGCTTTAGGAGCACGGAAGCCGGGGGCGTCTTGGTAATGAAGGTGAAAGTTCGATCGTGATAAATCGTAATGACGACCGGAATAATCAGCCCTTCCTGGTCTTTTGCCGAAGTCTTGGCGTTGAACGCTTTGCAAAAGTCCATGATGTTCACGCCGTGTTGGCCGAGCGCCGGCCCGACGGGCGGAGCAGGCGTCGCCTTGCCCGCCGAGATTTGGAGCTTCACCATTGCCGTAACTTTTTTCGCCATAATTTTTTACCTCGTTGCGAAATCAGAAGTCAGAACCGCGTATTCATTCTGACTTCTGATTTCTGGTTTCTGATTTCACAACTTCTCCACTTGATAGAAATCCAATTCCACCGGCGTCGCGCGCCCGAAGATCGTGACCATTACCCGCAAGGTGGAGCGATCGTCGTTGATTTCATCGACGGTGCCCGTGAAATCCTTGAAGGGGCCGTCCGTGATTTTTATGGTTTCGCTCTTTTCATACTTCATCTTGGGCTTGGGATGTTCCGCCGCCACTTCGACCTTGTGGACGATCCGGTCCACTTCCTCGGCGGTCAAGGGACTCGGCATTTGTCCCGAACCCACAAATCCCGTGACCCGGGGAGTGGAGCGCACCAAGTGCCACGTATCATTATTCATGTCCATTTCAACCAGGACGTAGCCGGGATAGAAAAGCTTGGACGACACTACCTTCTTGCCGTTCCGCATTTCGATCACGTCCTCGGTCGGGATCATGATCTCGCCGAACTGTTGTGAAAGTCCGGCGGCATCCACACGGCTCCGGAGGGTCTCCGCCACCTTCTTTTCAAACCCGGAGTAGCTATGGATAATGTACCAATTCTTGGGCATGCCCGGCTTTTCCCTACCCTCGATGTAAAAATATTTGGAGAATTTTTTGGACTGAACGCGAAAACACCTGGTCGCAAAACCAGAAATAGAATCCCAGCGCAAATGTAGTGATGACAACCATCACCGTGGTCCCGTAGATTTCCTGCTTGCCCGGCCACGTGACTCTTCGCATTTCGATGCGAACGTCAGAGACGTACTCGCGCAGCCGCGTCCACGGGTCCTTCTTGATTCCAGCTTCCTCAGCCATAATAAGTTCTCAGTTTTCAGTCGTCAGTTTTCAGTAGCGGCATTCAATGCTCAATTGATTCACGAGTTGCCGCCATGTCGCTTCGTCTCCTTCCTGCGTGCCGGCAAGTGAAAACTGACTGCTTACGACTTCCGTTCTTTGGCAGGGGCGGAGGGAGTCGAACCCCCATGATCGGTTTTGGAGACCGACAGATTAGCCATTAATCTGACGCCCCTTTGAAAACCAGTAGGCAGTTCGCAGTAGGCAGTCAGTCTCGCAACCCTCGAAATGCCCCGCGCTGCCTACTGCCTTCTGCCGACTGCCTACTTGACTTCTTTGTGCGCCGTGTGGTGCCGGCACTTGGGGCAAAACTTCTTCAGCTCCAAACGGTCCTGGTGCTTCTTCTTATTCCTCGTCGTCGAATAGTTGCGATTCTTAAAATCGCCGCACTGGAGTGTGATTATTTCGCGCATTGATGTCTTAGTCCTCAGCGATCAGGTTTCAGCCACCAGCCTTTTGCTGAGTGCTGACGGCTGACAGCTCTTTTATTTCATTACCTCGGTCACAGTACCGGCGCCGACGGTATGGCCGCCCTCGCGGATGGCGAAGCGCAAGCCCTTATCCATGGCGATGGGCGTGATCAGTTCGATGTCGAGCGC
>Ga0207055_1087_pt2 | contig 17990 bp, 15 predicted proteins | sample Alteio_BWMinCont_57_FD_153293 | JGI IMG/M metagenome (GOLD analysis project Ga0207055, IMG submission 153293) | Enriched cells from forest soil in Barre Woods Harvard Forest LTER site, Petersham, Massachusetts, United States -... | ecosystem: Environmental > Terrestrial > Soil > Temperate forest >...
AGTGATACGGTCGAAGCGGCGCTGCGCGCAACGGAATCGGGCCACTTGGTTATCACTACGGTCCACTCGGTAGATGCTTTACATACCCTTGACCGTATCGACGGTTTTTTAAGTTCAGCCTATCGCACCAGCGGTTTGTATATTCTGGGCCACGCATTGATCGCCAGCTTGTCGCAACGCCTTGTGAAAACAGTATGTCCAGCTTGCCATAAAACCGATACGGCGGTTCATATATTTGGCGATGTCGAACGTTGCGCCGATATCGGCCTTCAGCCGGATGAAAGTTTAGCTATGGCCAACAAAGAAGGCTGCGATTTATGCAATCATACCGGCTTTCTTGGCCGTACCCTGGCGCTTGAAGCCATGTTCCCGCCGGAAGATCAGGCCAGTCGCCGCGCGATTACTGAAATGATGGTTTCGAACGTGACTTCGTCAGTGGTCGATGTTCCGGGCACGATTTACATTCCGCGCCGTGAATCAATCATCGATCTGGTTCGCCGCAATGCCATCGATGCCAATATGGGCGGTGCGCTTCTGGTTGAAGAAGCGGCGACGCGGCAGGGTCGGTAGGTGGGGTCATGAAGCTTTATCACGCGCGTTTTGCGCAACCCCGTCCTGGTGGCATCAATATCCTCGAAGAAGATTTTTATCTGCCGGATATGCATGCGGTGCGTCGTCAGTTGCGCAACAAAGGTTTTTGGCCAATCAGCATCCGCGAACAGAAGCCGCCGCTCTTCGAATGGATGGATGTCCGTTCGCGCGTATGGCAAATCCAGCTGCTGCGGGCGTTGCGTTTCCAAAGCGCTACGGCTTCGGCCGGTACAGCGCTGTTGAACATTATTGAGGGTGAGCAGGATTCACGTCGCCGCATGGCGTTTTTACCAACACGCACGGTTCTTAAAGGCGGCGGTTCATTTTCGGAAGCTTTGCGTCAGCTGCGGTTAATGGATGCGGCGACGATGGCGATCATCACTGCAGGTGAACGTGCCGGCGATCTTAAAGGTGTTATTCAGCACGCCATCGAACATACCGAAGAAAAAGGCAAACAATATAAAACCATCATTGCGGCGCTCAGCTGGCTTTCGTTCGATATCATCAATATTATTGGCGCTATTTGGGGCGCGCAGTTCGGGTTTATTCCTTACTTAAAGGGTCAGGGCGTCAAAAGCACGGACCCCGAAGCGCTGGAGCGCTTTAATCATGCCATTAAGCTTGCGACTTGGATCAACGGCACATTGTTGGTGTTGATTACGGGCATCATGCTCGCCGCCGCCATTTTGGTCATCCTCTATTGGGCAAATCGCCACCGTCCAGATCACTTCACATCGAAGCTCATGATGAAAGCGCCTGTTTTTTCCAGCTATCTTCGCAATGTCAGCATGCAGGACACATGCAAACTGATGACGCGGCTATTGCAAGGTAAAGTGCCCTTGGCCGAAGCGATCAATATTATTATTGAAAGCGTGCTTGAGCCTGCCTCGCGCAAATATTGGTCCGAAAGCAAGGACAGGGTGATGGCCGGTGTCGAGCCCGCGCGCGCTTTGTCGCGCTGGCCGCTACTTAAAGCCGAACGTGACCAAATTACTACCATTCAGTCGGTGGATCAGCTGGCTGAGGTTTATGCCGCTATAGCCGAAGAACGTGGTTTGATGGCTAAAGCAGATCAACGCCGCATTACAATTTTGGGTATTATCACCATGATGTTCTTCTTTGGTGCAACCGTTCTCACAATGATCTATCTCTTGATGATTCAGAATCAAAGCTTCCTCGACAGCCTGCATTCCTTACGGGAGGGATCATGAGCCTCGACCTTTCCAAATACACAAAGCGTATCAGCGCCGACCTGGAAAAGCTTGGGATCAAGGAGAAGCTTGCCTCGGGCATGGCAAAGCTGTCGGCCCGCGCGGATGCCGCTAAAATCGAGGCCGAAGCACTTAGGCCCAAATTGAAGAACGCCATGGATTCGGCAAGCTCGTTGACGAAAGTTTTGGCCGGTGCCGTCGGGACGCTTGGTGAGTATTATTTTCCGTCTGAGCTCATTGGTGGCACATGTCCACGAGTTGCCGGAGAAGAAGAGGAAATTGTCTGGAACGCAGCCGCCGAAGCCTGCGATACCGAACGGGTTCATGTCGTCTGGCAATCAGTCGATAGTAAAATCTGGTACATTGCCGTTCGTTCCAGCGAACTGGCGTCGCATCCTGACACATGGTGTCCGTTTGCATCACTTTTGCCTGGCGCTAAAGACGCAGCCACGCCGCCTGTCTGTTATACTTACTACAGCGACGAAATGGCCACCATGATGACGGTGACGCCAGACGGACTGCAAATTTACCGTGGCACCACACTGGTGGTACGAGCCAAGGCCGAGCGCACGGCGCGCGAGCTAGGCAATGTCCCTGTGATTGAATTGACGCCGGACCAGGTCATGAAATTGGCGCCGGTACCGTGGTATTCGGTTTCTCTGTTCGAGGACCGCGCAAGGCGTATTCTGGCTGCCGCTGCCGTATTCAGTGCCATTACTTTGGCGGGTTTGACTTTCCTGATATGGCTGTTTGCGAGCATGGCGTTGATTACCGCCAGACATGATTTATCAGACACCTTAACCCGGACGCAAGACAAGACAACGGAGTTGATGCGGACCAGTGAAAAACTTCGAACCAGCCCTATGCGTGAGCAATTGGCGAAATTTGCCGACCTCAACGACGGGCTACTTGCTGTCAATGGGTTGCTCGAGGTTTACGAAGTGAAAGACGGTAAAGTGCGCTGGCGCGCAATTGTCCCGACCAATGTCACTGCCGACCGCATCAATGAGCTTGGTGGCAAGAATATCGAAAGTACAGGACAGGGTGTCGCTATCGGCAATGCAGCCGAAATAGAGTTTGAGGCCATTTCTGCGGGGAAAAAATAATGTCTTTCGATAGTTCCCTTTTGCTGAAAGTTATATCGCCAAAAATCGCTTCCAAGGCGTTGCAGGCGTTCGATCGTGCGACCACGGTTGTTGTCGGCACGTGTTGGGCTGCGGCTATTCTGATGATGGTGTTTGCCGCCTATACGATAACTTTGACAGTTTCCGCAAAACGCGCCGCCGATGCTGCGCTTGTGGCGGAGCCTAGCCTTCCTAAAATCGTCAACAAGACAATCGAGCCGCATTATGCACAGCAGATGGTCGAGCGTTTGCAGCATCGCTATCCCGAAATCACGTTCTCTTTGCAAAATAATCAGAATGTGGTGGTGACGGCCATTGATGGAGCGCGTTTTCGCCAATGGCTTACGGCTTTGAGTTACATTGATACGATCTCACCGGAATATCATTGGTCCATTCAGCAATTCTGTGTTGGCCATTGTACCGGTAGCGAATTGATGCGGGCGACATTAACGGGTGAAAAAATCTCCTTTGAAGCACCTCAGTCGAAGTAAAAGCCGGCTTCGTCGGGAATCAAAAGAGTTGTCGATTGACTTTTAGGTAAAAGAAGATTTTATTAATAGAATCAGACTGTTGCCGTTTAATGTGCCTGCCGAGCTTTCTGCCAACCGCCCTTAATTATTGGGTTTGTAGTAAGATATGGACGGAACCCTTCTGGTATTCCTCGTCTTCTCAAGGTATGTCGAAGGGGTTGGGGGAATGTGAGTGAGTTTTAATATGAGGTCTGAGTATCTTGAGAAGGAGGAAGGAATGATGGTAACGCGTAACCCGTCAGGGCAGCGTTTAACAATGGAGGCGGGTATTGCCATCGGACCCATTCTCTTCATCATTGCCATTCTCGCTATTCTCGCCGCCGCCATTGCTGCTGGTAGCGGCTCTTTCACAGCAGGAACCTCTCAGGAAAGCAATCGCACCAAAGGTGCTGCCCTCATTCAAATCGGTGAAAATCTGAAAGTGGGAATGGATCGCATGATGATGGAGAACGGCATCTCCTATGGTGCCTACACCATTAATGCCCTCAATACGATTAACAATAATGACCTGTTTTCTCCGACTGGTGGTGGCATTACCATACCGTCCGATGCCATGTCGAACACACCTGGGACAGACCACTGGTTTTATCCGACGGGCGCCATTCCCAGCCTTGGCACAAATGCTCCTGAACAATTGGCTATATTGAAAGTGGGTTCGGGGGTTTGCGACGAAATCAACAGCAAAGCCAATGCCATGGCCACGCCCACGGCCGTCGATCTTGGTGACTTTTCAACGACAGGCTCCGATATACCGATCGCCAATATGAATGTCTGGCCCTTGCCCGGCAAACCGCTCGGCTGCGTCAATAATACGAATGGTACGACAACCGGGACTTATTTCTTTCAAGTTCTGTATATCCAATAATCTTGGATAAGACCGAAAGCTTAAGTGCACTTCCTAGGTCTGTGGCTTCGAACGCCAGTTCTTCAACCATAAATCGAACTCGTTTGCGGGCATAGGTTTGCCCATATAAAAGCCTTGCGCGTAATCGCAGCCTTTTTCCATGAGCATACGCCAGATCCGCACATCTTCCACGCCTTCAGCGATAACCTTCAATCCCAGATTATGGGCAAGATCGATGATAGAATTGACGATTACCGCGCAATCCTTGTTATTGGCCATCTCGATCACAAAGCTTTTGTCGATCTTCATTTCGCTGAACGGCATGCGTTGCAGTTCACGCAACGAAGAATGGCCGGTACCGAAATCATCGATCGAAACACCGATATTACGAATACGCATGCGGAGCAAAACGTCCATGGTACGTGTGACGTCACGCATGGCTTCGGTTTCCGTGACCTCAAGAATAAGTTTGTCGGGCGGTATGTCGTTTTGTTTACACAGATCAGTAATGCGGTCCGGCAGAGTCAGGTCCAGCAAAGTGGATGCTGTCACGTTCATCGAAAGCGTGAGATTTTCGCCCATGCGATGCCACTTGGCGGCTTGCGTCATGGAGGTTTGAACGACGACATCTGTCAGTGCCTGCATTAATCCGTCATTGACCACTTGTTCCAAAAAGGCGTCCGGCAATAACGTGCCGCGATTAGGATGCGTCCAGCGCGCCAGAGCCTCTGCGCCTTTGACGCGACGGGTTGCCATCTCAATAACAGGTTGATAATAAAGGGTAAATTGGCCTGATGCGATCGCTTGAGCGAGATCGAGACTGCCGACATCTTTACCGCCGGCAACGATCTGGTCGAACAACGATCCCAACACCGACATATTCAAAGGCTTCTCAAGTGCCGCGATGACGTTGAGGCCGTGCGCGCTGCCAAGACGGCGCGCGCTATTCAAAACACGCGTGTCGCTGCCACTAATCAGGCAAAGCTTGGCATCCCTGACATGGTCGGCAAGTAGGCGCAGCAATTCGACGCCATCGGTATTCGGCATCATCAAATCAAGCATGATAAAATCGGGCTTGAAATTGGCCAGCGTGGTCGGAACGTTTTCAGGATTGGTGATGGTGCGGACCTCAAGCCCACGGCGCGTGCCAATTTCCGCGATCAAGTCGCAGATGTCTTCTTCATCATCAATAATCAGCATACGCATAAGAACGCCCTGCTTATCCTTTTTAGGCCGAAGAGGCCGACGCCGAATCGAAAGTTGGTTTCATACTGCCCGTGTTGGTATTCTGCTTCAATAAGGCCGCTACCGCGCGACGTACGTCGCTAAGGCGATATGGCTTCTCGACGACAGGAACGGGATGCTCACTGAGGAAGGTTTGGACGTGCGAGGATAAAGTATCCCCTGTCACATAGATAATCTTGTTCAGATAGGATGGCAACTCGCGTTCCAAGGCTTCATATAAAGCAGGGCCGTCCATAACCGGCATGCGTAAATCGCTGATAATCACATCAAATGTGGCCCGGTGCAGCTTATCGAGACCGATACGGCCATTCGCGGCGATATCGATCTGATGGCCTTCCGGTTCTAGAAGATCGGCCAAGGTCTGGGCAATCTCAACTTCATCATCGACTATGAGGATCTTCAAATGCGGCAAGGGAATGAGGTCAGGCTGTGCCCGCGTGCCATCTGTTTCTTGAGATGCCTCGGTCATGGGCAGCATAATGGTAAAAGTGGCGCCACCGCCCGGTGCATCTTCCAAAAGCACCTGTCCGCCGTGAGAGGCAACGATATTGAGACAGAGGGAAAGCCCAACGCCGGTGCCACCCTTGTTGTTCTTGGTGGTAAAGAAGGGCTCGAATACGCGCGAGCGAATTTCGGGGGGGACACCGGGTCCTGTATCACTGACGCTTACCAGCACCCGGTTCTCTGTATCGTGCCAGCTATGAACCGTAATGCGCCGCGGCCCTTGCCAATTATCCATAGCTTGCGCGGCGTTTAAAACCAGATTGGTAATGACTTGTGTTAATTGATCGCCGTCGCCGGTGATCTCGGGCAGATTCGCCTCCAGCTCAAGCTGAACTTCAATCTCACCTGTACGGATCTGGTAGCCAAGCAGTTCAAGGGCTGCAGGAATAATATCGTTAAGTTGTACTTGCTTGCGTTCCGGCGGTTTACGCCGAGCCAATGCAAGAAAGCTTTTCACGATGCGGGCGCAACGGTCGGCGGCCTTAAAAATCTTTTCGGCGCGTGTAACGACTTTAGGCTCCGGCGATCCTTCCATCAGCAAGGTCGCTTGTCCCACCACAACCGACAACGGATTGTTGAGTTCGTGAGCGACACCGGCCAGAAGGCCGCCAAGAGCCGCCATTTTCTCGCTTTGTTGTAGGGCTTCTTGTTGACGCGCGATTTGCGCTTCGGCCTGTTTGCGTTCGGTCAGGTCATAAAGACCGATCACCATGGCATTTTCATTCTGATAACTGATGCGGCGGGCTGAAAGCGCGGCGTTCAGTTTTTTATTATCACCACGATTTAAATCGACTTCTTTGAGGTTCACTTCCTTGCCGGCATTCATGGAATCCCACAAATCCTTGCGTGCATCGGCATCTGTCAGAAAGCGGTCGAAATATTCATGCAATAAATCATTTTGTGGCAATCCCAGAAGTTGTTCGGCGCCGGGGCTTGCGTAAAGCACCGTTTGATTGCGCAGGCCGACGATCATAACCGGCACCGGATGGGCTTCGGTGATGCTTCGGAATCGCGCCTCGCTGGCGCGCAATGCGACTTCACTTTGTTTACGAGCGGTAATATCGCTGGTCGAGCCTACCAGACGGATGATTTTTTTAGTTACGGGGTTGCGCATGGCGACCGCTTTGGAATGCAGCCAGTGCCGCTTCTCGTTCGACAACATAATGCGGTATTCGATATTGATTGTGTTAATTTCCGGATTGCGTCGGAAACGCCTTAAAGCCTCACGCACAATGCGGCGGTCGGACGGCACCATCAGGCGCACCCAGGTCTTGAGGCTTTCGGATGTATTCTCCAAGCGAAGGCCGATGATTTTGCGCAGCTGATCGGAAAAGAAGACCTCGCCGGTTTCAAGATTCCAGTCGAACAGACCTTCGTTCGCACCCCGTGTCGCAAGAGTAAAGCGCTCGTTACTGACGGCGAGCGCTTTTTCCTTTTCTTCCTGCCGGGCGGCAAACTGGCTGGCAATGACGATGGCGAACATCAGCGCGGCCATTGAATAGGAAATGTATGTCAGATTCTTGCTGGCTTCTGTGTTGATGATGTAGCCGAGATTGTAGAGCGGCACGGCCAAAGTACCCGCAAGAAAGAAGATAAAAGCGATAATGTGGGTAAAGCTTCCGCTGATGCCTTGCCGTAGGCTGGCGACACCGGCAGCCAATACAACGGCAATCGTCAGTGTGCTGAGACCCGGCAAGACGAAATACACCAAGGTTTGATCGAGAACGGAGTAGAGCAACAACAGAAGCAGCAAGCCACCCAAAATGAACAGCGGAATGCGGAAGTTGGGACTGTTGATTTCGAGCTCGAGAAAATAATAGGTAAAGAAAACGCTGAAAATGCAGGACAGGATCATGCTGTAATTTGTCAGTAGTCCGCGCGTGGAAGCGCTTGTGAAGCCCATTTGGGTCATCAGGAAATCGTTGGTGCTGGCGATATTCACGCTGAGGCATAACAGCAGACAAAGCAGAAAAACTTGGCCGCGATCGCGCATAACGACCCAGATGAAAAACAGATAGGCCGATGCCGTCAGCATCACCCCAAGAAACAGGCCGAAAATCAGACTGGCGGATTTTTCAGCGGCATCCCCGGCAAGAGAACTCGGGGTTACATCGAAGGCATTGGCAAGTGCTGCCAGGCCCGTCGATGGATGCCCGGCGATCACCAGCGCAATTAATGCGAACAGCAAAGCGCGTATGAGGGCAGGGGAGCCCTTGCGTATCTTCGCATGTGCGATAAAAAGTGGCGTCAGAAAGGGGTGGTGTGAAAGCAAGACTTTGCCCATCGATTACTCGCGTTTTGGGGCGAAACGCCCAATGATGCACCGCAAGTAGTTAAAGATTTTTAACTAATCATTGATTTTAGGGGCAAGTCGCTAAAATATGGTCAATACATGCGTTTTCTTGGCGACATAGGGGGCGGGGAAGCATAGAAAACGCTGTATCTCCGCCAAAGTCGAGCGCCCATCACGGTTTTATGCTAATAAAAACAATATCTCAGGGAGAATCATGTCCAAATCAGACCCGCGCGTTACGGATGAAGAAGCTCTGGCGTTTCACTCACAGGGCCGACCCGGCAAGCTCCAGATTTCGGCGACCAAGCCACTTGTGACGCAACGCGATCTGTCGCTGGCCTATTCGCCCGGCGTAGCGGCGCCTTGCCTCGCAATCGAACAAAATCCGGATGCCGCTTATGATTATACCGCGCGCGGTAATCTGGTCGCCGTCATTTCGAACGGCACGGCCGTATTGGGCCTGGGCGATCTCGGCGCGCTGGCATCAAAGCCCGTGATGGAAGGCAAAGCGGTTTTGTTCAAACGTTTTGCGGATGTGGACGGCATCGACCTTGAGGTCAACACCAAAGACGTCGAAGAATTTATTAATTGTGTGCGTTTTCTTGGCCCTTCGTTCGGCGGGATTAATCTGGAAGATATCAAGGCGCCCGATTGCTTTATCATCGAACAGCGTCTGCGCGAAATTATGGATATTCCGGTATTCCATGATGATCAACATGGCACCGCGATCATCGCCGCCGCAGGATTGATCAATGCGCTGGACCTAACCGGTCGCACCACCAAGAAATTGAAAATGGTTGTAAACGGCGCTGGCGCATCCGCTATCGCTTGTGTCGAACTTTTTAAGGCATTGGGCGTTCCACATGACAGCGTTATCATGTGCGACACCAAAGGCGTGATTTTCAAAGGCCGCACCGAAGGGATGAACCAATGGAAATCGGCGCATGCAGTTGAAACCAAATTACGCACACTGAATGAAGCCATAAAAGGCGCCGATATTTTCGTGGGATTGTCGGCCAAAGGCGCTGTGACGGCGGACATGATCAAGGGTATGGCCAAAAACCCGATTATTTTCGCGATGGCTAATCCCGACCCCGAAATCACACCAGAAGAAGTACGCAGCGTGCGACAAGACGCCATCGTCGCCACCGGCCGTTCGGACTATCCTAACCAGATCAACAATGTTCTAGGGTTTCCTTACATTTTCCGTGGCGCGCTGGATGTGCGTGCTTCGACCATTAATGATGAAATGAAACTGGCCGCAGCTCGCGCGTTGGCCGAATTGGCTCGTGAGGACGTGCCGGATGAGGTTGATGCTGCTTACGGCGGCCGACGTTTGCATTACGGGCCAGAATACATCATTCCCGTGCCGTTCGATCCGCGCCTGATTACCAAGATTCCAATGGCGGTTGCGCAAGCCGCCATGCGCACAGGCGTTGCCCGTAAACCTATCGCGGATATGGGCGTCTATCGTCAGACCTTACGCGCAAGACTTGATCCGACTGCCGATAGCCTTGATCTGATTTTTGAAGTTGTGAAACACAATCCGCGCCGTGTCGTGTTTGCCGAAGGCGAGGAAGAACGGATGGTTCGCGCTGCGCTACAATTCAAGGCGGCGGGATTGGGCACGCCGGTTCTGGTTGGCCGCGAAGAGGTCATTCAGAAACAAATCAGTTCGATGAACTTGCCGGAGGGCGCGCAGCTTGAAATTCACAATGCGCGGCTTTCGAAGCATAACCAAAAATACACTGACTACCTTTACAAGCGACTGCATCGTAAAGGATATATGCTGCGGGATTGCCAGCGCATGGTGAATCAGAACCGTAATGTGTTTGCCGCCACGATGGTGGCGACAGGCGACGCGGATGCCATGGTTACCGGTCTAACCCGCAGTTTTATTGTTAATTATGATGATATCCGCCGCGTGATCGAACCGAAACCCGCCGGTGCTTTTGGCCTTTCAATTGCCATTGCGCAAGATCGCACCGTGTTTCTGGCTGATACCGCCGTTCAGATCGACCCATCACCCGAACGTTTGGCAGAAATCGCCATTCACGCGGCTGCCTGGGCGCAGCGTATGGGGCATGAACCGCGTGTGGCGATGTTATCTTTCGCCAGTTTTGGTCAGCCGCATCGGTCGCATCCGGATTATGTAAACGAGGCCGTGCAAGTGCTCGACAGCAAGACCGTTAAATTCGAATATGACGGCGAGATGGCTGCGGATGTAGCACTCGACTACGATCTGATGAAGCGGCTTTATCCGTTCTGCCGTTTGACCGGGCCTGCCAATGTTCTGGTGATGCCAAACCTGCAAGCGGCGAATATCGCTGCAAAGTTGTTGCAGAATATCGGTGGCGTTACTTTGCTGGGTCCGATCCTGAACGGCCTTGAAAAACCGGCGCAAGTGGTGCGGATGGGGGCAACCGTCTCTGATATCGTGACAACTGCAGTTCTGGCGTCTTACCAGACGGTTAAAGGCTAATCAGAACAAACCCTGAATAAGGCCCTTTTCATCAACATAAATGCGGTGCGCTGCCGGTTCACGCGGCAGGCCGGGCATGGTCATGATATCGCCGCACAGTGCTACGACAAAACCGGCCCCCGCCGACAGGCGAACATCGCGCACCGGTAAGATAAAATCTTCCGGAGCGCCACGCAGGTCAGGGTTGGATGAAAAACTATATTGAGTTTTCGCCATACAGACGGGCAGAGGATCAAAACCCTCGGCCTCGAATTGTTGTAGCTTACGCAAAGCCGTCGCAGAAATATCGACATCCTTCGCGTGATAGATTTCGCGGGCAATCGTGCGGATTTTCTCGGCCAGTGGCATCGCATCCGGATAAAGCGGTAAAAAATTCGCGTGGCCACTTTCGACAAGTTCCACGACATTTTTAGCAAGGTTTTCTGCGCCCTTGCCGCCTTCGGCCCAGTGGCGGCAGATATGTGCAGGAGTGCCAATCTTTTTGCAGGCTTCCATAATGACGTTCACTTCTGCATCCGTATCGCCGGTAAAATGATTGATGGCAACGATCACCGGGAGCCCGAATTTTTTTACATTCTCGATATGACGAATAAGGTTACCGAGGCCAGCCTTGACAGCATTCGCGTTCTCGCGGGCCAAATCGACTTTTGCCACACCGCCATGCATTTTCAGTGCGCGTACGGTGGCAACAATAACAGATGCAGAGGGTTTCAATCCGGCGATGCGGCATTTAATGTCAAAGAATTTCTCGGCACCAAGATCAGCTCCGAAACCAGCTTCCGTCACCACATAATCAGCAAGGCGTAGGGCCGTGTCGGTGGCGATCAATGAATTGCAGCCATGTGCGATGTTGGCAAACGGACCGCCATGAACTAATGCGGGCGTATGCTCCAATGTCTGCACCAGATTAGGCTGGAACGCGTCGCGCAGCAACGCAGTCATGGCGGTTGCAGCTTGGAGTGCTTTGGCGGTTACGGCTTCTTTTTTGAAGTTGCGGCCGACGATAATTCGGCCCAGTCGTTCTTCCAGATCCTTTAAGGACCGCGCAAGGCAGAAAATTGCCATGACTTCAGAGGCCACTGTAATATCAAAGCCGTCCTCTCGGGTTTGCCCGTTGCCGCCAAGCGCCACAACGATCTCGCGTAAAGCGCGGTCGTTCATATCCATAGCGCGCCGCCATGAAACTTTGGCGAGATCAATGCCGAGTGTGTTGCCCCAATAAATGTGATTGTCGAGCAGGGCAGCCAGCAGATTATTGGCAGCACTCAGGGCATGAAAATCGCCGGTAAAATGCAAATTAATTTCGTCCATCGGCACCACTTGGGCACGGCCGCCGCCAGTCGCACCGCCTTTCATGCCAAAACACGGGCCGAGCGAAGGCTCGCGCAGACAAATAAGCGTTTTCTTTCCAAGGCGTGTCAGCGCACCCCCAAGCCCGATTGTGGTGGTGCTTTTGCCTTCGCCTGCAGGCGTAGGGCTAATGGCGGTAACGAGGACCAGCTTGCCTTTGTGTGCAGATGGCAATGTGTTGATATAATCCAGCGATAATTTCGCTTTGTAAGGGCCGTAGTGATAAAGCGCCGAGGCGGGAATACCGATTTTAGAGCCGATTTCTTCAATTGGCAGCAATCTGGTTTGACGTGCAATTGCGATATCGCCCGGAAATTCAGACATACTCGTCAGTGTAAGGCCACTTTAAAACTGGCTTCGGTACGATGTTTGATTTCATCCTGCGTGACACCAGGCGCCATAGCCGTCAGCGTCAAACCGTCTTTGAGGAATTCAAATTCGCCAAGGTCGGTGATAATTTTATTTACGACCTTTGATCCCGTCAGCGGCAGGCTGCACTTCTTCACCAGTTTGGCCTCGTCCTTGACGTTATGTTCCATCAACACAATCACGCGCTTGACGCCGGCCACCAGATCCATTGCACCGCCCATGCCCTTGACCATTTTACCGGGCACCATCCAGTTGGCGATATCGCCGTTTTCCGAGACTTGCATTGCGCCCAGAATGGCGAGGTCGATATGGCCGCCGCGGATCATACCGAAAGATGCGGCGCTGTCGAAATAGCTAGAGGAGGGCAGTGCGGTCACGGTTTGTTTTCCGGCATTGATAAGGTCTGGATCGACCTCGCTGTCCAATGGAAACGGTCCGATGCCCAGCATGCCATTCTCGCTCTGCAAAACCACATGCATGCCTTTCGGTATGTAATTCGCGACCAAAGTCGGCATGCCGATGCCGAGATTGATATAAAAACCTTCCTGTAATTCAGCCGCGACGCGGGCGGCCATTTCTTCACGTGTCCAGGGCATGGGCTATCCTTTTAAGCGGCTGTACGAGTGGTGCGTTGTTCAATGCGTTTTTCGAATTTGTCGCCTTTGAACAGACGCTGTACGAAAATTCCGGGTGTATGGATAAGGTCAGGGTCGATCTGGCCGACGGGAACCAATTGTTCGGTTTCGACGACGGTTACGCGCCCGCAGGTGGCGGCCAGCGGGTTAAAATTGCGCGCCGTCTTGCGATATACAAGATTGCCTTCCTCGTCAGCCTTCCATGCCTTGACGATAGCGAGGTCACAAACAATGCCGCGCTCCAGGATATATTTCTGGTCGTCGAATTCGCGTTCTTCCTTGCCATCGGCGACAATAGTGCCAACGCCGGTTTTTGTATAGAAGCCAGCGATGCCGGCGCCGCCGGCGCGCATGCGTTCGGCCAGCGTGCCTTGCGGATTAAATTCGACTTCCAGTTTGCCGGAGAGAAATAGTTCGGCGAACAGTTTGTTTTCGCCGACGTAAGACGAGATCATTTTTTTGATCTGTCCCTTTTCCATCAATTTGCCGAGGCCAAAACCATCAACCCCCGCATTGTTGCTTACGATGGTGAGGCCTGTGGTGCCCGACAGTCTGATCGCTTCGATGCAATGTTCAGGAATACCGCAAAGGCCAAAGCCACCTGCGGCAATCGTCATGTCATTTTTGAGTAGACCCGCCAAGGCTTCGGCGGCGTTTTTATAAACTTTGCTCATATGACTTCCTTTATGATTCGATGAACGGCCCCAGTGTCGGTAAGCGCAATGAAGGCGTCAAGCCAGAAGTCCGTTTTAATTACGGCGTTTCCAGAATCCTAGCCTTTTGGCGCAGGTTATTTTTAAAAAGCTCGGTTTTTTGAGCGTTATAGGTGGCAGGATCAAGTTGTGGCGTGGCCTTGGTGAGGAAAGCGCTGCACTGGTTTCCGGCATTCTGGTCTTGAGTTATCATTTGTTGGGCTGAGATAGTGGGTTGGACAGGCATGCAACCTTGAACGCTGTCAGTCGCGGTGTCGATCTGGCAACCTTTGGCAACCAGCAAACCTGTCGGCTCCGTTGCTTCGATAAGATACCGTCCCTGCGCACCACCTGTGGTCGTTAGCATGATCGTGTGATCGATGCGCTGGGTTCGTATATAGCTGCCGCTGCGCTCGTTCAGTACAGATGTTTCAACAAAAGACGCATCCGGCACGATGCCGGCACTCGTTGCGGCATAACCGCAACGCAAGACCACTTGGGTCCCGTCCTGAAGGGTCGAACTGGTTTCGATGAAGCTGGGATACTGATCAAAATTTGGCGTCGGCGCGTTAGGTGCCCCACCGTAAGTCTGTGCCATGGCCGGCAAAGCAGCAATGAGAGTGATAACGAGAATTCCTAAAACAGTGCAAGGAAGTGTACGCATGAAACCCTCCGTTTGTGGACGGCTTGCAGGCTAACAGTTGTTCACGAGTGTGACAACTGCGGGGCCGTTTTACCGGACTTTCTTGGCAATCAGATGCAGGACTTTATCGGTATTTTTTCTGGCGACCGCCGAAATTGCATAAACGTCTTTACGGCTGACTTTCTTAAGGGCCGCCACTTTGCGCTTAATCGTGGCTTCATCTAGAGCATCACATTTGTTGAGGGCGATGATCTCTGGCTTGCGCGACAATCCGCCGCCATAGGCTTTGAGCTCAGTGCGAATGGTTTTGTAATTTTGCACGACATCTTCATCGGTGCCGTCAACAAGGTGCAACAAAATTTTTGTGCGTTCGACATGGCCAAGAAAACGATCGCCAAGCCCGTGGCCTTCATGCGCGCCTTCAATCAATCCTGGAATATCGGCCAGTACGAAGCTTTGTCCGCCGCGACCACCCAATTGCACCACGCCAAGATTGGGTGCCAAAGTCGTAAATGGATAATCGGCAATTTTCGGTTTGGCGGCCGTGCATGCCGCGAGGAATGTCGATTTGCCGGCATTGGGTAGACCGATTAGTCCGGCATCGGCGATCAGTTTTAAGCGCAGCCAAATCTCACGTTCCTCGCCGGGATAACCGGGGGTGAAGCGGCGAGGGGCTTGGTTGGTCGATGATTTGTAATGTGCATTGCCAAAACCGCCATCGCCCCCTTTTAAGAACACGACCTGTTGACCTTTTTCGGTGAGGTCGAGCAGCACGGTCTCCTTGTCCGCATCCAGCACTTGCGTGCCAACCGGTACGCGCAAAATGACATCCTTGCCGCCGAGGCCGGAGCGATTGCGGCCTGCACCACCACGGCCATTGCCGGCGTCGTGGTGCTGCTGATAACGGTAATCGATCAGTGTATTGAGGTTGGTACCGGCTTCGAAAATGACATCGCCACCCTTGCCGCCATTGCCGCCGTCAGGACCGCCATGCTCGATAAACTTCTCACGCCGGAAGCTGACGCTACCCGGGCCACCCTTGCCGCTGCGAACGATAATTTTTGCTTGATCGAGGAATTTCATAAGAAAGTCGCCCTGTCATGCCTGCACAAGGCAGACACCCCATTTGTTTTTTCTGTTTAATAAATGGGCTCCCGCCTTCGCGGGGGCGACGCCTTACTTGGTGGCTGCCGCGGCCGTTTCGATTGAAACGTAGGTGCGGCCGCCGGTTTTCTCACGGAACTTTACCGTGCCGGAAACCTTAGCAAACAAAGTGTGATCAGTACCCATGCCGACATTTTCGCCAGCGAAATATTTGGTGCCGCGCTGACGGATGAGGATTGCACCGCCACTGGCCTTCTCGCCGCCATAAAGCTTCACGCCTAGACGGCGTCCTGCGCTGTCGCGACCGTTACGGGATGAACCACCTGCTTTTTTATGTGCCATGACAAAACTCCTTCAAAGACCAAACTTTAAGCGCTGATGCCCGTGATTTTGAGAACCGTATATTCCTGCCGTTGATGCTTCTTGCGGCGGTAATTCTGACGACGCTTCTTTTTGAAGACGATCAGCTTGCCGGTACGATTTTGCGAAACGACTTCGGCCGCGACCTTCGCGCCAGAGACGAACGGAGAACCCACGGTCACCTTGCCACTGTCGCAAAGCATCAGCACTTCGCCGAGCACGACCTTGGCATTGGCTTCGCCGGGAAGCTTTTCAACTTGAATGACATCACCTTGGGCAACTTTGTATTGTTTGCCGCCGGTCTTAACCACTGCGAACATAGCTTAATTCCTTATGTTTGGAACGCGTTGCTCTCTGCCATCGGGCACAAGCCGCGAACGGGCGTTTTTGGCGAAATTGGGCCTGAAAGTCAAGGATTATAGGAGAGATATCTAAAAGGCGTTTTTAACCTTCTTCGCCCCGTTCTGGAGCGGGCGTCCTACGCATCAGCCAGACAACGCCAAGAAGGTCGTAAGCCCCCTTGATGGCGCGGCCTAAAAAGTCGGATTTTGAGGTGCCCACGGTACGTAGCCGGTCGTTCACGGGCGTGAAAATTGTTTCATGCCCATAAAGTTTCAGTAGAGCTGGCATAAAGCGGTGTAAGCCATTGAAAAATGGCAGTTCCAGATAACTGTCGCGCGGGAAAACTTTCAGGCTGCAGCCGGTATCAGGGCAGTTGTCGTTAAGTAGGCCCTTGCGGATTTTGTTGGCAAAGCGGCTGGCGAGACGCTTGCCGATTGTGTCCTGCCGGTTAACACGAATGCCGGCGACCAGAACCTTACGATCCCGGCCCTTGACCCATGCCAAATCCAGCACGCGCGGCGCATCGGCAGGGTCGTTCTGACGGTCGCCATCGATGGTCATGATCCATGTGGCTCGTGCACGGCGGATGCCGTTACGCAGGGCGGCGCTCATGCCAAGGCGTTTGGGATGACGGATTAGGCGCACATGGGCGTTGGTTTGTTGTGCCTGTTTCACTTCGACTGTCGTTGCATCGGTGCTGCCGTCATCAACGCAAATAATCTCAAAATTCTCACCTACCGGCGCATAGGCTTGCAGCGCTTTCGAGATTTCCTCGATCAGCGGTAAAACATTGCCTGCCTCATCCAGCATCGGGATGACAACGGAAAGCAACGGCGTGGAAGGTGTGAAAGCTTCGGGCATGAGATTGGTTCCAATACGTTAAAAGCGTGCCGTTTTAGCAGGGAAAAACCACTTTAAGCAATAAATCCGCTTGGCAGCGGCTGCCAAACATTTAAAGTGGGAAAAAGTCTTGCAAGTAAACCCTTTGCCTTTCGGGCGGTTTTTCGTTATTACAGCCGCCTTTCCTGCGAACTCTCCTCAGAAGAGAGTTGCAAAGGACATTGCGCCCGTAGCTCAACTGGATAGAGCATCTGACTACGAATCAGAAGGCTAGGAGTTCGAATCTCTTCGGGCGCGCCATTATTTTTCCTGATTAAGAAATGCAGCGGCGCGGTCGTGATAATCCTTGGCCTTGTCTTTTTCGCCGAGAACATCATAGACGTCGCCGAGAAGCTGGTTCGAACGATAAAAGTTCGGATCTAGTTCCAGCGACCGCTGCAAATTTGAAATGATATCCGGAACATGGTCGCGCCAGTCGGGTAGCTTCATATAAGTGAGGGCCATGTCATAGCGCATCGTTGCGTTTGTATCCGATATGTCCAGCGCTTGCTTATATTGATCAAGGGCGTCCGCATAATCGCCGTTATCGGAATAATAATTTCCGAGATTGCTGTGCGCATGAATGGAGCGTTCGTGCTGAAGGATGTTATTATAAAAGGTGACTGGATCATGCCAAATTTCATTCTGGCTGTAGGTTTTAACGAACATCAATCCGGCGAAAGCTAAAACGATAGCCGAGCAGGCGATGGAGGCTTGTGGGCGCTTTTGCAGTTGCTTTGCCAGCGTTTCGGCACATGCACCGGAAAGCGGAATTTTAATCCCGATCAATGC
>Ga0207055_1114_pt1 | contig 17718 bp, 14 predicted proteins | sample Alteio_BWMinCont_57_FD_153293 | JGI IMG/M metagenome (GOLD analysis project Ga0207055, IMG submission 153293) | Enriched cells from forest soil in Barre Woods Harvard Forest LTER site, Petersham, Massachusetts, United States -... | ecosystem: Environmental > Terrestrial > Soil > Temperate forest >...
GACGTACAAGGGCAGTTGCAGCCATCGTCCTGTGAAAATCAGTTTCGTTAATGCTTTTTTGATTGGACTCATGAAAATCTCCCTGGATTCCCGCGCACTTTGTCATCCCCGCGAAGGCGGGGATCTATCCTAATGGATCCCCGCCTTCGCGGGGATGACAGGCTATCTTATCCAATTAATTCGTTGACTGCAAAACGAGTAGAAGTAGAATGGATTTTCATTTCTAAGGATCTCTCATGATAGGACAACTCCGCGGAACCCTTCTCGAAAAACAACCGCCGCAACTCTTGCTGGATGTCAACGGGGTGGGATATGAAATCGATGCTCCCATGAGTACGTTTTATCGCTTGCCTGACATTGGGCAGCAAATCACTCTCTTGACACATTTCGTTGTGCGAGAAGATGCTCATCATTTGTATGGTTTTTTTTCTCAGGAAGAAAGATCACTGTTTCGTACCTTACTCAAAGTAAATGGCGTTGGCCCGCGATTGGCGTTGACGATTTTATCCAGCGTGAATCCCGATGAATTTGCACACTGTGTTGTGAATAATGATACCGCCAGTTTGGTACGTTTACCGGGTGTCGGTAAAAAAACCGCAGAGCGCCTCATCATTGAAATGCGCGACAAATTGGGAGCATGGCAGCCGCAAACGCCTATCGAATTAAAAACAGGAATAGATCGAGGCGCGCGTAATCAAACCATTCAGGATGCCGTTTCAGCGCTTATTTCGCTGGGATATAAACCACAAGAAGCCAGTCGTGCCGTGAGCAAAGTCGACGATGGCGTTTTGAGCAGTGAAAATATTATTCGTAAAGCACTCAAGGAAGCAATCGTATGAATAGAACGATTTCTCCAGAAGCCACCGATCATGAACAAATCGATCGGGCGATTCGTCCCAAATATTTGCAAGATTATATTGGGCAGACCAGTGTGCGTGAACAAATGGGTATTTTTATTCAAGCGGCTCGGGCTCGTCAGGATGCGTTAGATCATGTGTTGATTTTTGGTCCACCCGGATTGGGAAAAACAACACTGGCACACATTGTTGCAAATGAAATGGGCGTGGGATTGCGGCAAACTTCTGGTCCTGTTTTGGAACGCCCGGGCGATGTCGCGGCGTTATTAACGAATTTACAAGAACGCGAAGTGTTGTTCATCGATGAAATTCATCGTCTGAGTCCATTGGTTGAAGAAGTGTTGTATCCCGCGATGGAAGATTACCAATTGGACATCATGATTGGCGAAGGGCCGGCTGCGCGCTCGATTAAACTGGATTTACCGCCTTTTACGTTGATCGGTGCCACCACACGTGCGGGTTTATTGACATCACCGCTGCGAGATCGTTTTGGGATTGTTCAGCGGTTGGAATTTTATCAAGTGAGTGAGTTGACGCAAATTGTCGAAAGATCCGCAACGATATTGGGCGTTGTGATGAATGCAGATGCGGCGGAAGAAATCGCGCGGCGTTCGCGAGGGACACCGCGGATTGCAAATCGTCTTTTGCGTCGGGTAAGAGATTATGCGGAAGTGAAAGCGAATGGGCAAATTACGCGAGAGGTCGTAAAAAACGCGTTGGATTTGTTGGATGTCGACGATCAGGGATTTGACATGATGGACCGGAAATTATTACTCGCATTGATTGATCGATTTGATGGGGGTCCAGTGGGAGTAGATAGTTTAGCCGCGGCGATCAGTGAAGAACGCGGAACGATTGAAGATGTCCTTGAGCCTTTTTTAATTCAACAGGGTTTCATGATGCGTACACCGCGCGGGCGGATCGCAACGCGTCATGCGTATTTGCATTTTGGATTGCCCGTGCCGGAAAAAGCGGTGCAGCAAAAAAATTTGAGTTTGTTTCAAGAGGATATTTGAAACAAACAGAGCCGCGAGCGTTAGCCTGACGGATCGACATGATATTCTCTGATTTCGTTACGAAACAAAAAATGCTTAGCACGCCTTCCCCCTGCGGAGGAAGGCGTGCTAAGCATTTTTTGTAACAAAGTCAGAGAATATCGTGTCGATCTGTCACACTGTGAGCGAACGGTATGTGTGTTTTTTAATAGCTGTTCTTAAGTTTTTGTTAATAAATAGGAAGTATATAGGAAGTACAATAGTCAAAAGTCCGAAAAATGAGTGACGTTATGCCTGCTTTTGAATACGAACACAATAACGAGCCCGAGTTTGTTGAAAAAACCAGTTGGTGGGATGCCACAAAAAACTGGGCTAGAAAACATCCCATTCTTGCGCTGACGCTAGGAATTTTCTTCTTAGGCGTCATCGGCGTTTTGATTGGAAGTGGAGTGGGGTTAGGTGGAGCAGGCGCGGGTTTCATTGCAATGGGAGGCGGTGCTGGATTGACAGGAACAGCGCCATTTGGCCTGGGTGCTTTGAGCGCTGGTGCAATCGGTACAACATGGGCGACTGCGGTTGCTGTGGGTGCTGCTGTTGTAGAGATTTTTGCGGGTAGTTTTATTGTTGCATTAGGGCTCTATGGTTTGAAGAAGTGTCGGGATCGGCATAACCATGGGGAGCCTGAGGATGTTCCCGCGGTTTCTGAGGTTTCTGAGGTTTCTGAGGTTTCTAATGCTAGCGGGAAGGCTAGTGCTTTTGATTTGAAGAGAGAGTGGAAAAAGTTGTTAAAGCCCCAGACTGCTCCTAAGGTTCCTGAGGTTGGGATCAAGCAGGGGGAGATTACTCATTACTTTGACGCAACACACAACGAGCCAATTGACCCAGATAAAACTCCCTCATTCAAAGACTGGCTTTTAAGTCGACTTCCATGGGAGCAACGCTCAGCACGCCTTCCTCCGCAGGGGGAAGGTGGCCGAAGGCCGGATGGGGGGATCAGAGATAATAATTTATCGAAAAATTGGAGAAAATAACAAATTACCCCCCCCATCCGGCGCTTCGCGCCACCTTCCCCCTGCGGAGGAAGGCGTGCTAAGCTGTTTTTGTAACTGGTTGATTATAAAATAATTAAATCAGATTAACCTTGGCCGAGGCGATAGCATTTAATCAAAATAATCGTTTTTCTTAAGTATTTGGTAATAAATAGGAACTATACTAATCATAGGGTTTAAACATAGGTTCAACTTTCAAAATGGGTGACTAAATGGGCGCGCGTATTTCTAAAACTAATGGAGACAAAGAACCTGCTCCGAAAGAGATGCTTGGAGAAGAGGTTGAAGATGTTTCATCAGAGGAGCTATCCGCTCAACTGGCTGCCGCCGCCAAGCGAGATCGCCAACTCCAAGCAGCTCAAGTGGCTGCCGCCGCCGAGCGAGATCGCGAATTCCAAGCAGCTGTGGACAAGGCTGGCGGTGAGGAGCAGCTAAGCCAAGAAGCAGAAGCGGCCGAAGCTGCAGCTGCTGCGGCTAGGGGCCTGCCCGATGCTGTTAAACGGGGGAATCGGCATTCTATTGATCTTTCTAATTTTGCTGAGTGGGCGGAAACTATTTCTTCTTATGCTCAGACCCGACAATTATTCCAGATACTTGGGAGTACTCAGCTTGATTTTGCAACACAGACCAACCTGGGACTCGCCGGCGATCCTGTTTCTGCAGACGAGCAAGCGATTATTCGAAACTTGTTTAATGTTGATCTTGATCCTCTAAAAAGAGAGATAGAAGAGCTCCAGTTAGATGACGAGCAAACTGATGTAATAGTGGGGCTCTATGCTCCTTTGGTGTTGTCGGTAACTTCCTCCACACTTGAGCTTTCTGATGTTCAATCTGTTCAGGCAGCGATAAGAGATGTATTAGAGGAATCCAATGCGCTTTTAGATGGGTTGAGAGACTTGTCAAGGCCGAAGGAAGGGATATCAGAAGCAAAGAAGCAAAAAAATGAGGAGGGAACAAGACAGTGGGAGCAGCTACTAACGCTTATGAAAAGAAAGGAGGAGCAGGATTCCGATTTCGGGAAACCTCTACCACTTAGATCTGATCCCACCGCTGGTGTTGGCCGTGACCGCGCTGGTACTAACAATCCTGCTGCCGAGAGCACATATACCGAGCATAGCTTTCGAAACTCCCTCGCGAGCACACCCAGAGTGACCGTTGTATCCGTTTCCGATGTATCCGTTTCCGACGAACCCAGCCGATGGGAAAAATTTAAAACCTGGGCAAAAGAACGTAAAAACTGGGCAAAAAGACATCCCATTCGTGCGCTTGCAGTAGCGATTGTGCTCCTAACCGTCGCCGCTCTTTTGATTTGGAGTGCAGTGGGAGGCGTTGCAGCAGGAGCCGGTTTTATTGCAATGGGAGGCGGTGCTGGATTGACAGGAACAGCGCCATTTGGAGCGGGTGCTCTGAGTTTTGCCGGAGCGGGTTCAATCGGCACACTGTGGGCGACTGTAGTTGCTGGTGCGACTGCTGCTGTGGAAATTCTAGGGGGTAGTTTTATCGCTGCGATAGGGCTCTACTACTTTGGGCGAGGACTCGGTTACTGTGGGCGATGGGTCAGTTATTTGTGGAATCAGTTTAATAAAGGGAGTGACCCTATTTCTCTTCCCTCTCAGCAATCCAGACCAGTTATTGGACCTGATGCTGAAGCAGCAGGATTAACCCCTTCTCTTAAACGAAGTACGTCAGGAGACCTTACGAGAAGATTTAGCGAAGAGCAAAAGGAGGACGCTGAGGCTGTTAGAAAAAGCACCGGCAAAAGTGATGCCCCTTTCCAAGGTTCTGTTGGTGATGAGCCAGTACAAGTTGGTAGTCCGACTCGAGATAGCTCAAGGACTTCTTCTGTATCAAGAAGTTCTGTCTCTCACTCGGGAAATGATCAGCAAACTCAACTTCTCGCCCCTAGACAATCCGCGATGCTCACGGGATCATCCACAGCCACTGACAGCACCACGCCAGCAGAACCGAGCAAAGCAGGGTTCTGGGTGAAAGTCAAAAACTTGCTTCCAGGAGGCACGCCAGGGCATTCGTCCACTCATCCAGTTCCGGGAAATAGAGGTGGTCGTGACCGTGTCTAACAACACTCCCCCAAAAAACCCCTGCCATTAAGTTAAGTGCTTGTCATTCCCGCGAAGGCGGGAATCTATTTTAATGGATCCCCGCCTTCGCGGGGATGACAAGCTTCGCGGGGATGACAAGCGGGGCCGTGGGAATGACAGGCAGCTCCCAAAAACCCCCACACCTTCTGCAAAAACACTTCCGGCTGGGACAAAAACGGCATATGCCCAGCCCGTTGAATCATACTGCACTGCCCATAACGCAATAACGGCTGGATTTTCTCCATCACACTCGCGGGAACCAACGTATCGTTTCGACCAAAGAGATGCAAACTCGGGCAACGCATCGTCGTTAATCTAGGACGCAAATCCAATTCACGTAACAACGTTAATCCGCCCAATAAAGCGGGCAATGTGTCTTCCGAAGTCGCTGTCATGAGCGGTTGTTGTAATATTTCAACCCACGCAGATTGTTTAGGTGCTCCGCGCAATTGCAATTCTAAAAAACCCTGTAGCGTTTTTTCATAATGCTCTGCCAGCCGTTCTGAAAATTTTTCCAGAGTCGTGGGACAAACCCCCGGCCAGTTTTTTTCACTGAGAAATTTAGGGGAGGAAGCGACGGTAATCAGTCCCGTGACTCGTTCTGGATACTGCAATGCAATATACCAGGCAATCATCCCGCCCAATGACCAACCCAACCAAAGCGATTCCTGAGGGACAAGTTCCAATAACCGATGGGACAGGGTTTCAATCTCATAAGCATTTGCGGTTAAAGGGCTTTTTCCAAATCCAGGTAAATCAATCAAAAAAAGTTGAAACCTTTCTGCAAGCTGCGGGACGAGGGGCTGCCAAATGAGCGAATTCCATCCCCATCCGTGCAGCAAGATCAAGGGAGGGCCTGTTCCAATCATATTTAGATGCAAGTGTTTAGCCATTAAGTTGAAAATTGTCCTATAATGAAACTATAGCAATGGATTTTAAGGAGGTTCACTCTCATTTTAACCCTTTCTTCGGCAAGCCAGCGTTTTTTATATTAATTAGAAAAGTGCGAGGTTATTATATGCTGCCAGTCCAAATTACTGTTCGTGATATGCCCAATTCACCTGCTCTAGAAGACCATCTACGCAAAAAAGCCATGAAACTGAATCACTATTACGATCGCATCCAGAGTTGCAAAATCGTGATTCATATTTCGCAAAAACACAAGCACCAAGGAAAATTGTTCAGCGTGAATATTGATTTATCCGTGCCGGGCAAAGAATTGGTGGTCAATCGTAAATTTGACGAAGATGTGTATATTGCGATTCGAGAGGCGTTTCATGCGTTGCAGCGCCAATTGGAAAGTTATGTCCATAAACGCAGAGGTGACGTTAAAATGCATGAGTTAGAGATGCACGGGGTGGTGAAAAAGAAATTTTCGCAGGATGGATATGGGTTTATTCAAGGTGCTGATGGGAGTGAGTATTATTTTAGTCCGACGAATATCAGTTATCCTGATTTTGCGCAATTAGAGCTAGGTGATATAGTGCAGTTCGTTGGGGTGCCTGAGAGTGAGGGGATGCAGGCGCATAGGGTTACGCGGTTGAAGAATGGGCATTAAGATGTATACCCTTCTGACTTAGCAAGTGTCTACGGCTTTTACCGGAGCGTCATCCCGCGACGCTCTGTAAGCGGGACCCAGCGACTTTTTTGAGTTATTTTTCGAATAAAATTTAAGAAAGTCGCTGGGTCCCGCTTAAAGAGCGTCGCGGGATGACGCTAAGGTTCAAGGCCGCTGCATAACAAAAATTAAGATGGCCAAAGACCAGATGGGACGATAAAAAAATGGCAGCAAAAGAACAAATCATCACACGCTTCAATCGCGGGGCGAAAACCTATCATCAAGCAGCTCACCTGCAAGCGCAAATCGCGAAAAATTTATCTCATCATTTGATTGGCGTGCAAGCTGACGATATTTTAGAAATCGGTTGCGGCACAGGATTGTTTACGCAATATCTTCTCAAAACATTTCCTCAGTCGAATGTATTACTCACCGATATTTCACCTTCCATGATCGAAGAATGCCGTCAACAATTTAGAGAATTATCGCCAACAGCTTTTGCATGTGTCGATGGAGAAACCCTTCATGAATTGCCATCGTTTGATTTGATTGTATCGAGCATGACATTGCATTGGTTCAATGCCTTTCAGTCGAGCGTACAACGCATTCAACAAAAATTAAAAAAAAATGGTCGTTTCATATTTGCGATGCTCACGGATTATTCACTGCATGAATGGCAAAACATGTGTGATTATTTTAATTATCCCATCGCGACACCTGCTTTTCCTTCTCTCATCCAATTGAAAAATCAATTTCCTGAATTTACTTTTCGTGTGGAAGAGATAAAAGAAATTTATTCAAATGCACATACTTTTTTGAAGACATTAAAATTTTTGGGCGCAACAGCAGCTCGACCTGAATATACACCGCTTGCTTCCAATCAATTGCGTCATTTGATACATCATTTTGATCACGAAATTTCGATCACCTATGAAGTTGTTTACGGAGAATATCAAGCATGAAACCTTTTTTTGTGACAGGGACCGATACGAATGTAGGGAAGACCATTGTGTCCGCGATTGTCACGCAAATATTGGGAGGATGTTATTGGAAACCGATTGAATCGGGTTTGGGAAATGAAGTTTCCGATGCAGTGACCGTAAAAAATTTAACAGGATTGCCAGAGCAACATTTTTTTTCGACTATTTATGAATTACAAGCCAGTCTTTCGCCGAATCATGCGGCGGAGTTGGAACAAATCGATATTGATATTTTGCAATGCAATCACCCGCCGTTTGAACGCGCTCTGATTGTGGAAGGCGCAGGGGGGGTGTTTGTTCCCGTGAATGCACATGCGTGCATGTTGGATTTGATGAAGCATTTGAATTTTCCGGTGATTATTGTGACGCGCGGGACGTTGGGCACGCTCAATCATACGTTGTTAACGATTAATGCGTTGCGTCAACGTGGGATTCCTATTCATGGGGTGGTGTTTAATGGCGAGTTGTATCATGCGAATCAAAAAACGATTGAGGAGTGGGGTGGGGTGAGAACGTTATTTCACGTACCACATTTTGATGCGCTTGAAAAAAATGCGCTGCAGACATGGATTCAAGAGCATCAACAGACTATTTTGAAAGAGTTTGAGTGACTTGAATCTGCAAAGGCTTAGCACGCCTTCCCCCTGCGGAGGAAGAACGTGCTAAGCTTTTTTTGTTACGACATTACGAAAAAAATTTTCCAAAACATCCCCCAGCAAATCAAACTCCACATTACAATGCAACGAAAGACGAAGCCGACTCGTCCCTTTCGGAACACTCGGCGGGCGGATCGCGCCGACGTAAATATGATGTTGTTCTGCAAGTTGTGTTGCAAGAGACAGTGTGAGAGCAGGATCACCAATCACCAACGGAAGAATCGGACTATCATACAACGGAATCGTCGGAAAAATTTTCGCCAAACGATTTTTTAATTGTAAAGTTTGCGCAAGCCATTCTGGTTGACGCATCACACATTCTGTTTGAATCACTTCAATCGCCGCTAAACTCGCCGCCGTTGCAGCCGGTGTGAGATACGTCGAATAAATCAACTCTGGTGTGCGGTTTAATAAATACGATCGCAAATCAGGATTATGAAAAAGCGTAAACGCTCCTTGACTCGCTAACGATTTTCCTAACGTTGCGACTAACACATCCACATTTTTTTCTACGCCAAATTGTGCAACCAATCCATTTCCCTTTGGCCCATACCAACCCAACGCATGCGCTTCATCCACAATCCAAAAAAAACCATAACGCTCTTTCAAAAAACTCATTTCTCTCAAATCAGGATAATCACCTTCCATGCTAAACACCGATTCTGTTACGACAAACACAGTACGATCAGAGTGCGTGTGAATGCGAAGTAAATCTTCCAAGTGATTTAAATCTAAATGAGGATAACGAATGAGTTTTGCCTGCGCCTCTTGTGTCCCTAATAAAATACTATTGTGAACATAACGATCCGCTAAAACGATATCACCTTTTTGCGGCAACGCGCTCAATAATGCTTTATTGGCTGTGTAACCCGAATTCCACAATAAACTATATTCAAATCCACACCATTTTTTTAAAACAGTTTCTAATTCTTCATGAATAGACCAATAACTCCCGACAGCAGGTGATCCTCCCGAAGACGTTCCCCAATTTTCTAATGCTTTTTGTGCGGCTTGAATCACAGAGGGATGGCGGCTGAGTTGCAAATAATCATTCAAGTTGAGATAAAGATTTTTGGAATTTTGTGGAACAGCGCAGGGAGTGAATTGTCTCAGTAATCCTGTTTGTTTTCTCGTGTCTAAATAATTATGAATATGTTTTTGTAGATTACTGTGCATATGAAACCTGAATTATGGATAAATGTAAATTCTGTTGAAATCTGAATTATGGATAAATGTAAATTCTGTTGAAATCTGAATTACGGATAAATGTAAATTCTGTCATGCCAGCATGCTTTTAGCTGGCATCCAGTGCCATTAAAAGTCGCTGGATGCCAGCTAAAAGCATGCTGGCATGACAGATTCCTTATCCGGAATTCGCGTTAAAAGCATGCTGGCATGACAGATTCCTTATCTGGAATTCGCGTTAAAAGCATGCTGGCATGACAGATTCCTTATCTGGAATTCGCGTTAAAAGCATGCTGGCATGACAGATTACGTATTCATTCCAAGTTTGGCAAGCATGTCGAGATCTTCGTTGAATGCGGGTGTAGGCGTTACTAAAATCCGCTCACCAATATAAATCGCATTCGCACCACTGAAAAAAGCAAGCGCCTGCGTTTCGATAGACATTTTGTAGCGACCCGCCGCCATCGCAATTATCATATTCGGCATTAATATGCGCGCAATCGCAACGATACGCACATATTCGAGAGGATCGATTACCGGTTGATTTTCAAGCGGCGTGCCTTCGATTGAAACCAGCGCATTGAGCGGCATCATTTCCGGCTGAGGCGATAGTTGACTGATGATATGAATCAATTTGAGACGATCGGATATTGATTCACCCATTCCCAAAATTCCGCCGCACGATACTTTTAAACCGGATTTGCGAATCATTTGCAATGTTTGATAACGAGATTCAAATGTGCGTGTTGTGATTATTTTCGAATAAAATTCAGGAGACGTATCTAAATTATAATTGTAAGTATGACATCCCGCATCTAACAGCGCTTGAGCTTGCTCTTCAGAAATACTTCCCAAACTGCAACACACTTGCAAACCAATTCCATTCAGTTTTCTCACGGTTTCTAAAACGTTTTCAAATGCACTGCCTCTTGGGACACGGCTCCACGCAGCGCCTAAACAAAAATGGGTGATGCCCATTTTTTTTGCGTTGAGTGCAACGTTTAAAACGTCATCGGGATTTAAGAGAGATTCTTTCGATACAAATGTTTTATAGTGAACCGACTGCGGGCAATACGCACAATCTTCAGGACACAAACCGGTTTTGATAGAGAGAGAACCACAGAGGTGAATAGTATTCACCTCGTGATGATTCTGATGGATTTCATGCGCTTTTTTTATCAATTCATTAAATGGCAACTGATAAAGGGTTTCTAAATTTGCCAATGAGAAACTCATGTAAGTATTCCGAAATAGCGAGCGCTGTTTGTTTACATAAAAATTCAATTTCATTATCTGAGATGCACAAAGGCGGCACGATCATCAGTGCATTTCCGACCCCTCTGAGTAAAACTTCTTTATCACGTAAATGAAGCGAAACATGATGTGCGACACGATCGGTAGGATCAAAAGATTCCGCAGTGCTTTGATCGCCGGGAAATAATTCGATTGCGCAAGCGAGTCCACGTTGTCGTATCGATTTAACAAAAGGATGAGATGCAAAATGCGATTGAATGCGATCAGCAAAAAAATCACACGTGCGTTGGAGCTCACCGCTCTCAATTCGTTGTTTTAATTTTTGAATACTTTTGATGCTCACAGCTGTTGCGAGTGGATTCGCAGCAAATGTGTGCCCATGGAAAAATGTTTTTCCTTCACTGAAATCACCAAGAAATGCTTCATAAATTTTTTGTGTCGTTAACGTGACAGCTAACGGTAAATAACCGCCGGTCAATGTTTTCGATAAACACAAAAAATCCGGCGTGATGTTTTCAGCAGTGGATACCAACATATGACCTAAGCGTCCCAGTCCCACAAAAATTTCATCGAGAGCTAAATGCACATTGTGTTTTTTGCAGCGTTCCGCGACCGCTTGTAAAAATCCAGGCGGTTGCAACTGCATTCCATTCGGTCCTTGCACGGAAGGTTCTAAAAACAAAATAGCGGTTTGATCGCCGTACGTTTCCAGTAGACGATCTAAATCGTGCAAGCTCTCTGACATATCATCTTGTTGTGGCGCTTTGAAATGATGTGCAGGCAAAAACCATTCTGAAAATCGATTGTGAAAACTCGACTTTCCTGCAGACATTGCGCCAAAGGTATCGCCATGGTAACCCCCTTCCATGCCGATAATCAGTTTCTTTTGTGGATGTCCAGTGAGTTGCCAATATTGAAAAGACATTTTCAGGGCGGCTTCAACGGAAGACGCACCATTGTCTGTAAAAAAGGAGCGACTCAATCCCTTGGGCGCGATGCTTGCTAATTCATGACAGAGTTCTGATGCAGCAGGGTGGCTTAAATCTTTGTAACTCGATTGTTGTAAATTTTGTAATTGTTCTATCAAAGCTTCGTTGAGCTCTGGATTGCTATGACCATGGACGTTTGTCCAGTTAGATCCATTTCCATCGAGATAGCGTCGACCTTCATTGTCATACAACCAGCATCCCTTGGCATGGGTGATGTGTAAGGGGTTTTTTTCCAAGTATTCTTGCATCTGGGTGAAGGGATGCCAGCTGTGGGACTGGTCCCAATTGTTTAGGGTATCGATATCAAATTTTTTCATAGGGGCTTCCTTGGCTGAAGGGGTTGCGGCAATTGTAAACAGGCCGTTGCTAAAAAGCAAAAATAAGCCTGTCATGACAAAATCTCCCTACATCAACATATACCCCGGCCCGCTCCCACCCTCGGGCGGTGTCCACGTAATATTTTGCGTCGGATCTTTAATATCACACGCTTTGCAATGAATACAATTCGCCGCATTGATTTGCAGATAAGGGCCTTTTTCATTATTCAAAATTTCATACACACCCGCAGGACAATATCGCTGCTCGGGCGAGTCATAACATTTTAAATTCACTTCAATCGCCCGCGCAGGATCTTTTAATTTTAAGTGACACGGTTGATTTTCATCATAATGAGAATGCGTGAGATAAACAGACGATAACAAATCAAACGTAAGTAGATTATCATGCTTGGGATAAATCATTTTTTCAGACTGATCTGATAATTTTAATGAGTTGTAATCTGCTTGATTGTGAAAAGTCCACGGCGCTTTGCCGCGAAAAATATAAGTGTCCACAGCTGAATAAATCAATCCTAGAAACAATCCCCATTTCATCGCAGGGCGAATATTTCGAACACGATATAATTCTTCGCCTATCCACGATTTTTGGATGTTTTTTTCGTAGTCTTGTGAAGAAAAAAGACTTTCAGCAGCAATCATTCCCGATTTCATTGCATTATGAATGCCTTTTATTTTAGGGACATTCACAAAACCCGCCGCACATCCAATGAGCAAACCACCTGGAAAAAATAATTGCGGAATGGATTGCCATCCGCCTTCATTGATTGCACGTGCGCCATATTCAATGCGTTTTCCATTTTTTAATAAAGGAGCAATGGCAGGATGGGTTTTGAAACGTTGAAACTCTTCGTACGGATTCAAGTAAGGATTTTGATAATCCAATCCCACGACAAAACCAATCGACACTAAATTTTTTTCGAATTGATAAACGAATGAGCCGCCGTATGTTTTTTGATTGAGCGGCCAACCGACGGAATGCATCACGGAACCAGATTGATGCAATTCTTCTGGAATTTCCCAAATTTCTTTGATGCCAAGACCGTATGTTTGTGGATCACAATTTTTTTGTAATTCAAATTTTTCGATTAATTTTTTTGTTAAAGAACCGCGGCATCCTTCTGCAAATAAAGTGTGTTTCGCACGCAATGCCATACCGGGTTGATAACGTGCAGTGGGTTGTCCATTTTTATCGATTCCTTTGTCGCCCGTCATGATGCCGCAGATACGATTGTCTTCGTAAATAATATCCGTTGCTGCAAAACCTGGAAAAATTTGTACGCCTAAACTTTCTGCCTGCTCAGCAAGCCAGCGGCAAAATTGACTGAGACTGATAATATAATTTCCGTCATTGCGAAGAGGCGATGGAACAGGAAGACGAAATGATTTTTTTTCAGTGAGAAATAAAAATTGACCGTGTGTGACAGGTGTATGAATGGGTGCTTGTCGTGCTAGCCAATCGGGAATGAGTTCATTGAGTGCACGAGGCTCAAACACAGCGCCGGAAATAATATGCGATCCGACGGATTCGCCTTTTTCAATAACAGCAATACTCAACGGTTTATTATGTTGCTGACTAAGTTGTGCCAGACGAATCGCTGCGGACAATCCAGCAGGACCTGCTCCTACGATGATGATGTCAAAATCCATTTTTTCTCCTGTCATGCCAGCGTGCTTTTAGCACTGTTATACTGTCATGCCAGCATATGTTGTCATGCCAGCGTGCTTTTAGCTGGCATCCAGCGACTTTTATAGACACTGGATGCCAGCTAAAAGCATGCTGGCATGACAGTATAACAGTGCTAAAAGCACGCTGGCATGACAACATATGCTGGCATGACAGTATAACAGTGCTAAAAGCATGCTGGCATGACAGTGTTAGCCATCACTTTTTTTTTATTTTTATAAGAATAAAAAAATAACACAGGCAATATCATTATCGCCATCCCAACCACAAAAATAATTTCATAATGGAATAAACTTCCTACATCAATCCCTTTGGGTGGAATGAATCCAACGACTAACGTGATTCCACAACCGATTAAACCCAATAAACAAACGATCCATAATCCAATTTTGCCGCCTGGAATTTTAAAATTAGAATTGACGTGAGGTTGTTTATAACGCATCACTAATCCCACAATAAATAAAATGATGTACATCAAAATATACAATTGCGTGCTTAATGCAGTGAGTAACCAATACGACCCATTCACGCTGGGCATAAATAAAAAGGCTAAACAAAATACACTGACTAACACGGCTTGTGTGATGAGCAAACGACTCGCTACGCCATATTTATTTTCTTTTTTTAAAAAAGTGGGTAAGTAATCATGTTGAGCGGCTTGCAATAACCCTCGAGCGGGTGAAATCACCCAACTGATTAATCCACCGGCTGCGCCAATCAAAATAAAAGAGGTGATGACTGGCATTAACCATGAAATATGATAAGCCGTAAAAAATTGGCTGAAGGCTTGCAATGTTCCATCCACTAAATTGATTTGATCTTTCGGCAAAATAATTGCGATTGACAATGAACCTAAAATCATCGTGCCTAAAATAAGTAATACAGATAACAATAATGCTTTGGGATAGGCTTTTTGCGGATTCGCAACATCTTTCACATGCACGGCCGCTAATTCAATTCCCAGGAATGCCGTCATGATTGCAGTCAATGAAATCCAGTTTTGTGATTCATGAAAAGCGGGAATCATATTTTTTGCCGTGAAATGAATGTCGAGAACATGGCCCTGAAAAATCCAAGTCGCAGCAAGCGTAATCAGCAGCGTCATCGGTATCACTAAACCCACGATCGCACAAAAGCTGGTGAATTTTGTGGATACCGTTAATCCTTTTAAATTGATAAAGGTGAGAAACCAGAATGTGCCGAGAATCACACTGACTAAATACGTTTTACTTTGTGCAAGATCAGGAGAGAAAAAATAAGCGGCTGTGCCTGCGATAAACGATAAAATCGTTGGAAACCAAACGAGGTTGCTGATCCATTGGAGCCAAATAGCCAGAAAACCGACTTTGTCATTGAACGCTTCGCAGGTCCAATGGAAAATCCCACTTTTTTCATCTGAACGAGAAGCTAGTTCCGCTGAAACGAGAGCAGTCGGGATTAAAAAAACCACGGCTGAAAAGATAAAGAAAAAGATTAATGAAGTTCCGAAGAGCGCGCTTGCGGGTAAATTACGAATATTATCCACTGCTCCGCTAATGAGCATGACTAGCGCAAACACACTGATCCCATTGATTTTATTTGTTTTCATTTTAGGCTCCTCGGCATGCTGGCATGACAGAAAGTTGAATGATACGGGCTTGCATGCGATAATAATAATGAATTAAATTGATTAAATGATCAAAAAAAATGAGTTTACTGAGCCCATCACTAGAAGCCTTTGCAGCCGTTGCCAAGCACAAAACCGTCCACAGTGCGGCAACAGAGTTGCATATTACCCAAACCGCCGTCACGCAGCGTATACGCGCACTTGAAAGCAAACTGGGAACAACGTTATTTATCCGGACCCGTCGCGGAATGATGCTGACCCCCGAGGGTGAAGCATTGCTGCGTTATTGCCATGCTACACAGGAATTGGAAGGTGAGGCGCTTGCTACGATTCAGGGCGCAGGCAAAGAAACGACTATCCGATTTTGTATTACAGGCCCGACCAGCATTATGCGATCACGTATTGTGACGCAATGTTTTCCTATTTTGCAGCAATTCCCTAATTTATTGATTCAATTTGATATTAATGACCAGGATACCCGCATTCGCTCATTGCGCGCGGGCGAAAGCCAACTGGCTGTCATTCAACAGGACGATGTGGCACCGGAAATGGAATATAAATCATTGCAGCCAGAGCATTATGTTTTAGTGTGTACGCCCGCCTGGCAACAGAGAACATTGAACGAGATTATCCAAACAGAGCGGATTATCGATTACGATCCCAGCGATCAAATGACGATGAATTATTTGCGGCATTTTAAGTTAGCCAATATGGCCCAGTATGATCGCCATTTCGTCAATCGTACGGATATGATGGCGATGATGTTAGCCGCAGGATTGGGGTATGGTGTTTTGGCACTGGAATTTAGCAAACCCTATATCGAAAAAGGCGAGTTAATGGTGCTGAATTCAGCGCAAATTTATGAGAATCGAATCGTGCTGGCGTGGTATGACCGGCCGGAACCGCCCAAATACTTTTCTGCTATGATTGAAGCAATCATATGATTTTTTGGGTCTGTTATTGATGATTTTTTGGACTGTTATTGCTAATATGATGATATCAACATCAAAAAAGGTGTATCTATGCCAACATTAAAAAAAGAGTTAGATGAGCTGGCGAGGGTCGGACAAGCAGGCTGGAAGATTGTTCCTGACGAGAAGGAGAAGACAGTAGGCCTCAATGTAACGCAGTTGATCGAGATGGAGATTCCCTATGAAGCCTTTCAAGGTTCGGAGAAGAAGCCTGTTGATACTGGAGACAAGATAATAATTGTAAAGTCAGAGCACAAAGAGTTTTGGAAACGCATAAGAGAGAAAGAGGCAGCAGAGCAAAAATTAGCAGCTCAACGGCAGGAAGGGAAACGTGATCCCAAAGAAGAACAGCAATATCAAGATCGGATTGACACGCTTCAAGGGGAATTAGAAGAAATTCACGAAACAGAAATTATTCCAGCGAATCGTGTTCAACAATTGTTGGTTGAAAGAGGCGTTGATACGCGGTTTTTAGAAACCTTCCTTTCATCTAATGATCAGGGTGTAAGAATATCACTGGCTCCTTCTGAAGGATCGCTTGCTGAATATTTAGAAAAAAACACAGGAAAACTAACACGAGGGGAAATTAAAGATATCTTTGGCCAGATTGCGTTGGGTCTTCTTGCTTTACACGATGCCAATTTGGTTCATCGAAATCTTAGCGGCGAGAACATATCACTCACAAGACTAAATGATCGGCCGGTTGTAAAAATTGGTGGGTTGGATATAGCTGTACCTGTCCAGGCGAATGGATCGATTATTGGCGATCCCAATCAATTTACGATGGCGAGAGGAGCCCATCGTTACCCTCTATTCAGTCTCCAAGTGGAGAAGGCTGAAGCCACACGAGACTCGAAACGTAAAATGTATGCCAAGCTTGATCTTAGGAAAGAAGACTGTTATGCCCTCGGCTGCATTTTGGATCATTTAATCGAAGCGGCAAAGAAGGATACGATTCCTGAAGGTGATTCTATCCATACGTTAAAAAATGCACTTCTGACTCAACATCCTGGATCTTCTCCTCTTTCTGTACAACAAATAATGGAACATGAATTTTTTTCTCAGAGCGGAAGACCAGCGCAAGAAAACGAAGAAGAAGAAAAAAAAGAAGAGCAATCAGCGTTCTTTCAACAGTTAAAAGCGAATGTTCCCACGGTATTGCTTGGTGGTCACACGGCTCGTGCATCTAAGGTAAATGATAATTTTTTACTGTTGGATAACCGGTTCAAACCCATTTATGAATTGGCGAGGCAGCTTGATCTCCGGTTTGATGATTTTGATGCGTTTGACCGTGACAAAAATCTTTCTCTGGGGGTGTGTCTTCATGAGTTGGATGGTGCTCCTATGAAAGGATTCCATCAACACCTTCTTGAATTCAACAAAGAGTTCAAGGCACTCGCAGAAAGCAAACTTACGGACAAACAACGCAAGGCACTGGACACATTAGGGATTCGAGTGGATGAGAAATTAAAAGAAATATATTCAAAACAAGAAGAA
>Ga0207055_1115_pt1 | contig 17681 bp, 10 predicted proteins | sample Alteio_BWMinCont_57_FD_153293 | JGI IMG/M metagenome (GOLD analysis project Ga0207055, IMG submission 153293) | Enriched cells from forest soil in Barre Woods Harvard Forest LTER site, Petersham, Massachusetts, United States -... | ecosystem: Environmental > Terrestrial > Soil > Temperate forest >...
GGTCGTACGATTATTTGCCCGGTCCTGGCTAGCTTTGTAATGATGGCGTCGGCCAATCCCAACCAGAGGTATTCGTGAGCAGCGTCGGAATTCATATATCGAAACGGCAACACCGCCAATGAGTGGATTTCCACGAATGGCGCAGGCAATTCTCGCTCGGGCTTTACGACCTCACGCACGTCACACACAAAGCGATAGCCACGTTTTGCTACCGTCTCGATGTACTTGTGCTCGTTGCCGTCATCGCCCAAAGCCTTTCGAAGCATCGAAATCGCAACCGTAAGGTTGCCTTCCTCGACGAAACTATCTGCCCAAACCGCTCTCATCAGTTCTGATTTTTCAATGAGGTGACTACTATTTCTTATCAGAACCAGTAGTGTGTCAAAACCTTTTGCCGTTAGGTGAACCGGCCTGCCTTCATCCAGAAGCAGGCGCTCATCCGGATCCATCTGGAACGGGCCGAACTCGTACAAGTGTCGAACCTGTTTTGACATGGCAGCAATAATATTTATTTAAGAAATTATTTATACGCCTTAAAGGACAACATTTATTAGATACCTTAAAACGCTGACTTGAGAATTTACAGAAAGCGCATAAGCGGCGGACACTGCTACCGATGATCGAAAGGGCAAATGTACCACACACGCTTTTATTGGGCAATCGCTATCCCGAGAGAGTAACTGCCTCTGCTGGCACAAAGCCACCTGCTTTAGGCAGGAGGTTGACGATGCCCGAAGTGGTCATAGGAAAACCGTGCGTCAGATATGAGCAGTGTGTTCGGGCGCCGTTGCTGCTTACTGATGTTTATTCGTTTTGATTTCCGTCGGGTGACACCAATCAACAATTGTCTGAAGGCCGACACAGCAAGAGCGTCAAAGTTGGAAAAGGGGCCAATCCACTCCTCATGCGACGGCTCCAAAGGGAAGCCGGCCAGCAAAACATGCGGAGCAGGCGTGGGAGCAGTTCGCCGACCACGGCTGTGGCCCCTTCCAGCATAACGCTGTGCCTGGTTCCAACATCGTTTTCGATTTGTCGTTAAATGGGCGTGATTGGATTCAACTTCGGAAGCGCCCGTTTGATAATCAGGGCAGTCCCCTTATCTTGTCGCGATTGAGGAGGGCGGTTTATGGTATCGAAAATAAATGCGGCACGTACTCTCGTATCTCTCGGGATTTTGGTTTTGAGTGTTTTAGTTCCCGCTCCGATCTGGGCGCAGGTAGCCGGAGCAACTCTCTCCGGCACGGTGACGGATACGTCGGGTGCAATCATCCCTCAGGCCCAAATCTCAATCAAGAACGAGGGGACTGGAGTTAGCACCGCCATCACTGCGAATTCGGATGGCTTTTACACGGCGCCGAATCTACTCCCAGGAACCTATTCGATGTCGGCTTCCGCGTCCGGCTTTAGAACTGAGGTGCAGGCGCAGATCACTTTGACTGTGGGGACCCTGCAAGTGTTGAACTTCACATTGGCAGTTGGACAGATTACTGAGAAGGTACTTGTCACTGGCGCAGCTCCGACCGTGGAGCTGGCTTCGTCTGCCATCGGCGGCGTAGTGAACTCCAACACGGTTGTTGATTTGCCGCTGAACGGGCGCGATTGGACTCAATTGGCGACTCTTCAGCCCGGCGTGAATGCTGTCCCGACTCAGGCGGCGAATGCCGCGATCAACGGCCGCGGAAGCCATGGTTATGGCACTCAGTTAACTATTTCCGGCACCCGACCGCAGTTTAACAACTATCGCCTGGACGGAATCAGCATCGTCGATTACGCAGGATCGGCGCCAGGCAGCGCATTGGGTGTTGCGCTTGGAGTAGATGCCATCTCGGAGTTTTCCGTCTTGACAGCAAATTATACAGCCGAGTATGGGCGAACCTCGGGAGGGATAGTCAACGCCATCACCAGATCTGGAACAAATCTAATTCATGGAGATGCCTACTGGTTCCTGCGTGACGAGGGTCTCGACGCGCGGAACTTTTTTGATACCACCAATGCTCCGTTTCATCGGAACCAGTTCGGAGGGTCGGTCGGAGGTCCGATTCAGAAAGAAAAGACATTTTTCTTTGCCGACTACGAAGGATATCGGGAGGATCTTGGCTCTGCAACTGTCGATCTCGTACCTTCGCCTGACGCGCGAAATGGGATCATCCATAATCCAGATGGTACGACAACCACGATCGGCGCTCCTGGAAGCCCACTCCAGAACTCTGCAGGGACGGTTGGCGTCGACCCCTTGGTTAAGCCCTTCCTGGGTTTCTATCCTTTGCCCAACGCAGGACTGGTTGGGCTCGGAAACACAGGGAACTTCGACACCTCCATCAATAGTATTTCTCGCGAAAACTTTGAGACAGTCAGGATAGACCGAAAGATTTCAGAGAAAAACAGCGTTTTCGGGACGTACTTCCTTGACAACGCGCTGACAAACGTCCCTGACTCACTCGATGACGTACTTGTTGGCAATCAAACTCTCAGGCAGATGATATCCTTAGAGGAGAGCCACGTTTTCAGTCCAGCTTTTGTCAATTCTGTCCGGGGCGGTTTTAGTCGGATCTTTGCAAATGTCGATTTGTCCTTAACTGAGCTCAACAAGCTCGACGCAGACTTGTCGCTGGGCGCTTTCCCGGGACTTCCGGCACCTGCCGTTTCGGTGACAGGGCTCACTGATTTCATTGGCGGTGGTGTAGGGTCGTATACGGGCGATTTAATCGCATGGAACTCGTGGCAGGCGTACGATGATGCCTTCATCACAAAGGGATTTCACTCACTAAAATTTGGCTTTGCATTCGAAAGAATAGAAAACAATTTTATCGTACCCTCCAATGCTACTGGCGCCTTCACTTTCAGTTCGCTTCCGGCGTTCCTGACTAATCAGCCACAGAAGTTCGTAGGGGCAGTGCCGGGCACAACGACTCCTCGGGGAGTGCGGCAAAGCGTAATTGGCGGCTATTTGCAAGATGATTGGCGGTGGCGTCCCAACATCACTCTAAACCTCGGCCTACGCTACGAAGTGGCCACAGTGCCGACTGAGGTCCAGAATAAGCTTGTCAACTTCAGGAGTTTCACGGCACTGCCTCCGGGCAATTTGGGTTCGCCACTTTTCAATAATCCGACCCTGCACGACTTTGAACCACGGCTGGGTTTTTCGTGGGACCCATTTCATAATGGAAAGACTGCTGTCCGTGGAGCCTTCGGGATCTTCGACGTCTTACCGCTAAATTACGAATTTTCTAATGGAGAGGCCCACTCTACTCCGTTCAACGAGCGTCTAACGGTAAAAAATCTGGCGCAGGGCACATTCCCAGGAGATGCGGCCCCGCTCGGGTCGATAGATCCTTCGAAACTTCAGACCGAAGCCATCCAGTTTAATCCGCCACGCAATTACATGATGACCTGGAACCTGAACGTCCAGCGCGAACTTACTCCTAGCACTTCGGTGATGGTGGGGTACATAGGGAATCATGGAGTTCACATGGAGAACCGCGCGGATGACGTCAATCTCGTCCTCCCGACCGCCACGCCGTCAGGTTATCTATGGCCGTATCCGGCTGGCAGTGGAACCATAATAGACCCAGCCGCAAGCGACATTCGTGGCATTTATTGGGGAGGCGATTCTGCTTACGATGCGCTCGAGGCGATGGTGTCGAAAAGGATGAGCCACGGACTTCAGGTGCAGGGCTCATTCACATGGGGCAAGAACATCGACACAGGCTCAGCAAGTACGATAGGCAACCCGTACTCAAACTCCATCTCAAGTCCATTTTGGTTTTGCAATTCGTGTCGACGCGGATTGTCCGATTTTAACATAGGCCATACTCTGGTTGTTAACTATCTGTGGGACGTTCCAACTCCGCGGAACTGGGGGCCTTTGGGTTCGCACTTGCTGGGCGGATGGGAAGTCGGAGGGATTATCACGGCCGAAGATGGAGTGCCAATTACACCTATAATCGCAGGTGATCCACTTGGCCTAAACAGCGCGGACCCATTTGCTTATCCGAATCGCCTCACTGGAGCAGGCTGCACGTCCTTGGTCAACCCTGGAAATCCCAACAATTACATTAAGCTTAACTGCTTTGCGCTTCCGACGGCGCCCGCTTCGCTAGTTTCACAATGCACGCCATTCAATGCGGCGCCGGGCACGTGCTCGAACCTCCTAGGCAATTCGGGACGTAACATAGTGATCGGGCCCGGAATTGCGACTTGGGACTTCTCATTGTTTAAGAACAACCATATCAAGCTGATATCTGAGAACTTCAACGTCCAGTTTAGGGCAGAGTTCTTCAATATCTTAAATCGGCCAAACTTTGCGACGCCCGTTGACAATTCAACACTCTTTGATCAGAACGGAAACCCGGTCGGTGGCGCTGGTGCTGTTGATAAGACCTCGACAACAGCGCGCGAGATCCAATTTGCCCTAAAACTGATCTGGTAAGCCCAAGCGGTCATTTACCGCGCAGGGAGCGCTACCTCCTTGAAGGCTACAGCACCCTAGCGCGCAAGCTAACAAGGTCTGTCGGACTGTGCGAAGGAGCGTTTTTTTGGGCGACCGCAACCGCAAGGTTGCGGGTAGCAACGTCGGGCAATTGATTGTTGATTGAATGACTGGATTGCTTAAACGAGGTGAAAGAATGGAAATAACGGGACGCCGTGCGATGGCGATGATCTTCGTAGTTGGGCTGTTCCTCGGGGTTTGGAAGCCATTGAAGACCGATGCAGAGGGTGGGGCCGGCCAGCACGCCGACGAAGCACCACGGTTTGAAGTGGATCCGTATTGGCCTAAGCCGCTGCCGGATCGGTGGGTGACCGGGGAGTTTGGCGGCGTGTGCGTCGATGCACATGACCACGTGTTCGTCGTAACTCGAGGTAACCTGGAACCTGAACAGCTCCCTTCGGCGACCGTAGCTCCGCCCATTATCGAGTTCGACGCGGACGGCAATGTCGTGAATTCGTGGGGAGATCGCGACTTCATGCCGAAGAGACCTCATGGTTGCTTCATTGACCAGCAGGGGAACTTTTGGGTTGGCGGCGCCGATGCAGTCATTCAGGAATATGCGCATGACGGTAGCAAAATGCTGTTCCAGATTGGAATCAAAGGAAAGTTTGACTCAATAGATGGCAAAGAGAATGGCAGCCCATTAAACTCAAGCCACGAGTTACTGAACAGTCCAGCCGGGGCCGTGGTCGATTCCACAAACGGTGACATATATGTCGCTGATGGATATGGTAATCATCGGGTCGTGGTCTTTGATCGTGAGGGTCACTACCTCCGCCAGTGGGGGCGGCACGGCACGCCGGCCGAAGCCGAAGCGGGGGTGGGCGGCACTTTTGTGAGGCAAGTCCACTTCCTTGCAATCGGAAACGACGGAGTCGTCTACGTATGTGATACCTATGGTCATCGCATCGAGCTCTTCGACAAAGCGGGCAGCTTCCTGAAAAATTACAGCCTCCTCCAGAACAAAAGCAACCCAGCCAAAGGGGGTGGCAACCCATGTGCGTTTGGCTTTTCGCCTGATCCGGCTCAGCGGTTCATGTACGTCGGCGATTGTGCGAATATGTCGATTCGGGTGTTTGACCGTGCTACAGGGCAGGAACTCTCAAGCTTTGGTCGGCCAGGCAACCAGGCCGGCGAATTCGGCGGCCCGCATGCTTTAGCTGTTGATTCTAAAGGGAATATCATTGAGGCGGATAATCATACTGGTCGGAAAATTCAGATGTTCAGATTAGTTCGGTAACTCACCACTGATGCCACCTTGGGAGTAGATTGGGAAGTGGGAATGGGTAGTACACCATTGCTCTCGACTCGTGGACCCTCCCACAGATTGAGGGATAACACCAATCTAGGAATGACGTCGCTGGCTTCTGGGCGACGTAACCTTTGCTTAATCAGGGATTTATGGTGCTCAGGAATGAGTGGCGGAAGGTGGGCCATTTGTGTACGCCAAACGAATGCCTGAAGCGGGATCCGTGCCTGTGTCCCCTCGTTTCCTGGTAGCACCCGATCTGAGATTTCAGGTGGAGTACGATCAACATGTCCCCGAGGGGACAGTTCGAAGGCGATCGGAAGTTTGACCGCACCGTTGTGATCGCGGACGAAGAATTTGGATTATTCTGATTCAAGCGATTATATTGTTCTACTACAAGCTTGCGGAAGAAACCTATGGCAAGGCCTAAGAAACTTTCGGTTGACCGTCGCAACTTCCTGAAGGGTGCGATTGCCGGAACGGCAACTCTGGCTGCGTCGGCAGAGACAGTTACCGCACAGCCAGTTGCAGCGAGAATGCCCCGCTCCGCTGCCTTGACGCCGCCAGCGCCCGAAACCGATCCGCCGCCGGATATCGAGGTTGTGACCACCGATCACCCTGGGTCTGATTTCATGGTCGACGTCCTCAAGTCACTTGACTTCGAGTTCGTCTGTGCCAACCCTGGCTCGAGTTTTCGGGGACTGCATGAATCATTGATCAACTACGGCGGCAATCAGAATCCTGAGTTTATCACTTGCTGTCATGAAGAGTCGTCGGTAGCCATGGCCCACGGCTACGCCAAGATTGAAGGCAAACCGTTGTGCGTTCTCGTCCACAGCGCGGTCGGGTTGCAGCACGCCGCCATGGCGATCTATAACGCCTACTGTGACCGCGTGCCAGTTTATATCATCACCGGCAATACGTTGGACGCCACGATGCGCAGGCCAGGCGCCGACTGGGACCACAGCGTCCAAGACGCCGCGTTGACGGTCCGCGACTACGTAAAATGGGATGACACCCCCGTTTCCCTTCAGCACTTCGCTGAGTCCGCGGTACGCGCCTATAAGATCGCAATGACCCCGCCGATGGAGCCAGTGCTATTGGTGGCCGATACCGAACTACAGGAAAAAGCGAACAGCGAAGGCGCGGAGCTTCGCATCCCGAAGCTTACCGTGGCCAAGCCACCGCAGGGCGATTCGGGCTCTATTGCCGAAGCGGCCCGTCTCCTGGTCCAGGCAGAAAATCCAGTGATCGTTGTCGACAATGCCGCGCGGACGCAAGCTGGGGTGGAGCATCTCGTCGAGCTTGCTGAACTGCTTCAGTCGCCGGTCATTGATAAGGCCGGTCGGATGAACTTTCCCACTCGTCATCCGCTCAACCAATCCACCCGCAGTCGCGCGCTGATTGCTGGTGCGGACGTAGTCTTAGGTTTGGAACTGACCGACTTCTGGGGTGCGGTCAATTCTTTCAGCGACAAGTTGCAGCCTACCTCGCAGCCGATTGCTAAAGGGAGCGCGAAGTTGATCAGCGTCACCACCAACGATCTCTACATGAAGGCTAATTACCAGGACTCACAGCGCTACTCCCAAGTCGATCTGGCCATGGCGGCCGACGCGGAAACGACGGTGCCGCAGTTGATCGAGTCTATCAAGCGTCAAATAACGGCAGATCGCAAAACGGCCTTCCAGGCTCGGGGAGCCCAGCTAGCTGAGGCACACCTGAAGTCGATGGAGAATTTGCTCGATGATGCAAGATACGCGTGGGATGCGAGCCCGATTAGTACTGCCCGACTGTCCGCAGAGGTGTGGGACGCGATTAAGAATGAGGACTGGTCTCTAGTCTCGTATATTGCGCACTTCAACTGGTGGCCGCTGCGGCTGTGGCCCGTCGAAAAGCACTACCAGTTCAACGGTGGCCCAGGCGCCTACGGTATGGGCTATAACGCTCCTGCCGCGGTGGGTGCGGCCCTCGCCAACCGGAAGCATGGCCGCCTCACCGTCAACATTCAGTGCGATGGTGATCTGATGTATGCCCCTGGTATCCTGTGGACGGCAGCACATCACCGCATCCCGATCCTCAACGTTATGCACAACAACCGTGCCTACCATCAGGAGATGATGCACCTGCAACGCATGGCCAATCGGCACAATCGCGGCATCGACCGTACTTGGATCGGCACCACGCTAGACGATCCCAGTATCGATTATGGGAAACTTGCACAGAGCCTGGGGATGTACGCCGAGGGTCCGATTACCGATCCCAAAGACCTGAGCTCAGCATTAAGGCGCGCGATTGAGGTAGTCAAGCGCGGCGAACCGGCTCTACTCGACGTTGTCACTCAGCCGCGTTAAGGGGTGAGCGTGAAAAAGTTTCTTGGGAAGGGTTCTATGGCCCTAGCGCTGGTTGCAGTGGGACTGATTCTTGGTACCGCTCTTGTAATAATTCAGGCTGCCCCTCGAAGTTCGAATCTGTCTACGGCCCCGTCTGGAAGTGCAGAAAACGGGAATCAGTTTTTCACAGTTTATGGCTGCTACGAGTGCCACGGCCGCGAGGGGCAAGGCGCGGCCGTCAGCGGCCCCCGGATCGCTCCGAATCCCATACCATTCGAGGCCTTTGCCCAGTACGTGCGTAAGCCTGCGGATACGATGCCACCGTATACCAAGAAAGTTTTGGCCGACCACGAACTGGCCGATATCTACGCTTTCCTGCAGTCGCGGCCGCATCCACCGGCCGCGCAGTCCATTACTCTTCTGAAGTTGGCCGCCGAGAACCCACGGGCCGCCAGCCACATGACCGCAAGCCCACCGGTGGGCGGCTATCACTTGCTCAAGGAAGTTCCTCTTAATGCGGCGAAGGGCGGGCGGGAGTATTTTGATTACATAATAGTTGATGCATCAGCACGCCGAGTTTACCTCACCCACGGTACCGAGGTTAAGGTGGTCGATGCCGATAGGGGCAAAGTGGTAGGCAACATTCCTGATTTGAAACGGGTCCACGGCGTAGCCTTGGTCGAGGCACTGGGACTGGGGTTTATAAGCGACGGAGATGATGCCAGTGTGGTCGAGTTCGATCTAAAGACCTTGAAAGTCACCGGTAAAATCAAAACTGACGCTGGCCCGGATAACGTGATCTATGATCCAGCGTCGCGGCGGATTTTCATCTTCAATGGTCAAGGCCACGACTCGACCGTTATCAATCCCGAAAACGGATCCGTGGTCGGGACTATCCCGATTGGTGGGATCCCAGAGCAAGCTGTTGCCGATGGACAGGGAATGATTTACGACAACATCAAAGACACCAGCGAGGTAGTAGTCATCGATTCCCGCGCACTGACAATCAAAGCGCGGTGGCCGGTCGCGCCAGTCAGAGGGCCTGTGGCCATGGCGATGGACCGTGAGCACCGTCGGCTATTCATCGCAGGCCGTGACCCCAACTTGCTCGTTGTCATGGATGCCGACAACGGAAAAATCATCCAGTCGCTCCCGATCACTGGCGGCGTGGACGCTAACATATATGAGCCTGAAACAGGTTTGTTGTTCAGTTCAACGCGTGAGGGAAGGATCCACATTTTCCACGAAGACTCGCCCGACAAGCTCAGCGTTGTTGAGACCGTCAAGACGGAATTCGGAGCCAAAACGATGGCGTTCGACCCAAAGACGCACAACCTCTTTCTGGACACTAGTGATTTTGGCCCGCCGCCGCCCCCCCACCGAGGCGGAGCCGCATCCCAATGCCGTGGGTATTCCGGGGACTGCCCGCCTCCTAATATTCGGGCCCTGAGCGCGTTATCGAGAAATCGAACTCTGGCTGCTGTTGTTCGTCCAGAGTCCATCGACTCAAGCGGCACTGATTATGTGCATCTGCTCCTCGACGCTCCAACACGTGAGAGGCGTCGATTGGAAAGCCTCGGGCGGTAAGTTCAGTCTAGGATGCGCCGATGGTTCATCTGATGAGTCCCGGGAGGAGATTTATATGAACGAACAATTGACCAAAGATTATGAGGAGTACAAAGGCCAAGGCCGGATTTGGGGTGGTGTGCCGCAGGAAAATATCCGGAAAATTAAATATCCTAGAATCGACAAAACGATCATTAAAGGTTTCCTGGCCCTTGATGATCTTACGGGTACCATTTCCGATGTGCTCGACTCGCTTGGATTGTACGGGGTCGTCCCTGGCTCCTACCTCTCACCGATAATTCCGGGCACAAAGATTGCTGGCACAGCGATTACGCTTCGCAGTGTACCGGAGCGCAAAACTGCGACCCAGGGCTTGCATGACAAGGATTTCATTCGCATGGCAACACGTGACACTCATTATTTGGCCGAACCGGGAGATATCTTTGTGGCAGATTTCGGCGGCAACATCGAAGTATCCAACATGGGAGGCCAGTCCGTTGCTGTAGCCATGACGCGTGGCGTAGCCGGAGCTGTAATCAACGGCGCAGTACGCGATGTTTCCTCCTTTAGGAGTAGAAATTTTCCGACGTGGTGCCGGGGTACAACTCCCATTACAGGTAAGTGTCGGATGCAAGCCATTGAAATTAATGGGCCGGTTTGCATTCATGACGTTTTGGTAGAACCTGGTGATCTCATAGTCGCTGATGATTCTGGAGTTTGTGCCGTTCCCGCTGGCAAGGTTGGGTCCGTTTTGGAGAAGTGTCAAGGGATCATTAAGGAGGAGGCCGTTATGAGAGGGTTGATTGAAAAAGACACTCCCATATCGGAACTCAAGCCTCTGTATCGAAAACGGTACAGTTGACCATAATGAACCATTGTTGTCCGTGATGGAGTCGACCGTCTGGCGACAAGCTGGTCCACCAAATTGAGACTGCTGGAGCTTGTCTCAACGAATACAGAAAATGAAGCGCGGATCCTGTTCGAACCCCTTTCCTACGGTGGGGGTGTGCGCACTGGGCGCCCTCTTTGACCACAGAGTCCCTCGGTCGCGGGTTCTTTGGGGCGTCGAAGACGAAGCCCCGGAAGGCAAAATCCAGGTGCGGTCGCCCCTTGAGCAGCAACGATGAGCTTGTACACCTAATTCCAGAGGCCACAGAGTGTGACCACGACCTCGCGCGCTGACCAGAGACAATACGAACTAACTCGATCAAAGCTTGTATGGCTAGTTACAGCCATACTCCTGTTACTGATTATCGATTTTATGTCCCCACGGGCGGGACTATCTACAGCAGGGCAGCGCGTACTTGGAATTTCTGTGTTTGCAGTAATCATGTGGATCTCTGAGGCAGTTCCCTATGATTACATCTCAATTGGAATTGTATTATTGTTGGCTATTTCCCTAGGGTTTTCCCCGGCAATAGGTACAACCGGCGGCTTTTTGGGAACGGCCAAGGCCCTTCAAATCGCCGTAAGCGGATTCATTAGCACTGGAACTATACTGGTCACGGCCGCACTTCTTCTAGCTGCCGCAATTCAGATCGCGGGGCTTGAACAGAGGATCGCCTTTAGCATCTTGAAGGTAGTGGGGCCCAAACCCCGCCGGATTTTTGCGGGAATCATCGTCATAATGCTGGTTCTCGACTTTCTTATCCCGTCAATTATTGCACGGACCTCAGTTGTTACTCCGCTCGCCATGAGTTTGCTCACCACATTTGGTATCGACCGAAAGAGCGTATTTGCTCGCAATCTTTTGATATGCGTTGCTTTGTCGGCTTCTATCTCTGGTATTGGAGTGCTTAGCGCGGGAATTCCAAATGTGATCGCCGTTTCTTTGATCGAAAGATACGCGCATCATTCGATCCTGTGGATCGATTGGTTGATATATAGTCTTCCGTACTGCGCAGCGCTTATGCTCGCACTCTATTTCCTGGTCACTCGCCTCAATAAATTTGAATTCGATGAAATTCCAGGCGGACGTAAGGGCATCGATGAGGCCCTGGCCAAGCTTGGTCCACTGACTGCACGAGAAAAACGAATTTCGCTGATCTCTATTCTAACAATCATATTATGGGCAACCGAAAATTATCACAAGGTTGACGTCGGTACAGTAGCGGTTTTTGCTGTCATGCTTACTCTATCGCCTTACATCGGAATTACGAATTGGCGAGAACTGAGTGACCGAGCTAATGTCGGTAGCATTGTTTTGATTGCATCTGCGGCAGTTTCACTCGGACAGGCTCTACTTGACACTGGGGGCGCTACTTGGTTAGTGAAAACTACTTTAGGTAACCTGGGACTCCAGAATATGGTCCCGTGGATGATGATGGCCACACTTGTTGTGGCTCTCAGCTTCATTCGCTTCGCGTTTGCTAGTATCACCTCGGCCTCCGCTACTCTGATACCCATCGTCTTGGCTCTGCTTTTAAGTTTCGAAAATCCCACTTTGCCTGTTTGGGGCATGGCTCTTATCGCCACTTATACGATTTATTTTTCATTTATTTTGCCGGTTTCGTCTCCGCAAAACATGATCGCATACGGCACCGGCACTTTCGAAGTTAAAGATCTCATGAAGATCGGTATTCCACTGTCCGTCATTTCGTTAGTGCTTCTCGCCGTTTTTTGGTGCACGTACTGGCATTGGCTGGCTGTTATTTAAAAGTCTTAAATCCAGATCCTTGAAAGTGGATGAATTGAGTCGCCGCGGCAGGATCCAAAATATCGAAAACATCCAAGAAATGTTAGAGGATCCACTAACGCAGGATGTAAAAAGTCTCGCAAGGCTAAGAGGAATCGATGCCCGCTGAACCCGGCCCCGCGGCCGCGCCTTCACGAGTCGTTTCCGCCAGCTCCATGGTGCTCTTTCTGGTTTGCCTGATGTATCTGATAACGTACATCGACCGTGTCATTATGAGCACGGCTGGAGCGGTTTTCAAGGCGGACATCCATCTTACCAACACTCAGGTCGGACTCGTGTTCTCTGCCTTTGCTTACCCTTACGTAGTCGTCACGGCCTTCGGAGGTTGGGTCGGCGATAAGTTCGGAGCGCGACGGACACTCGCGGTCTCCGCCATGGTCTGGGGCGCAGCTACTCTCCTTACTGGGCTGGTTAGCAGCTTGACAGGGATGCTTCTCGCGAGGGTCATGCTGGGATTTGGGGAAGGCGCTACCTTCCCGACGGCCACGCGCGCGTTGTGCGACTGGCTGCCCGAGAAAAGACGAGCGTTTGCACAGGGAATCACACACTCTAGTTCACGTTTGGGGACCTCGCTGACACCTCCCCTAGTTGCTTGGTTGGTGATTCTCACGACGTGGCGGGGTGCGTTTATCGTGCTGGGAATCATCAGCCTCTTCTGGATGCTGGCTTGGGGTTTTTACTTTCGGGACAACCCCGCCGAGCATCCAGGTATAACCATGCAGGAGTTGCAATCGCTGCCAGAGTACAACCCCGTAACCAACGCAAAGAAAGATCCTGTGCCTTGGCTGCCTTTAGCGCGCCGAATGCTTCCGGTCACGGGCGTGTACTTTTGCTACGGCTGGACGCTGTGGCTATACCTGGCTTGGATCCCTTCATTCTTTCTTCACAGTTACGGGCTCGATCTGCAACGGTCGGCGTTTTTTTCAGCCGGAGTCTTCTTCGCGGGAGTTGTCGGCGACACCGCCGGCGGGCTGCTGAGTGATCGAATCTTCACCAGAACCGGAGACCGGAATAAGGCGCGCCGAAATCTCGTGATTGGCGGCTTCCTCTGTTCGTTGGCTTCCATGGTGCCAGTCTTGTTTACTCGCCAGCTGGCCGTCGCGGCGGTGTGCCTGAGCGCGGCATTTTTCTTTTCAGAATCTACGATTGGTCCTATGTGGGCGATCCCGATGGATATCGCACCGCGCTTCTCTGGTTCCGCGAGTGGCCTGATGAATGTTGGCTCGCCGCTGGCGGCAATTATTTCACCGTTGGTTTTCGGATTCGTAATCGATAAGACAGGGAACTGGGAACTTCCGTTTCTAGGCAGTATTGCCCTTTTGCTTTTCGGTTCGGTCTTGGCATTTTGGATGAAGCCAAGTGAACGGTTTACGTGGGCCGCGCTGTGAGATAAGGTTGAGCACGTCATTGGTAACGCGTTCCTCGATGCGCCACGCCAGGGGCATGGGCACCCGGCGAAACATCCGTGGCAGCAGAGGCAACAAATATCATATTCGTGATTTCGTGACGTAATCACGTGGACGCCCACGCCGCGCAAAGCAGGTAAGGGTCGAGTCACGCAGTCTGTGGATTTAAAGGGGAGGTTTCATGATTCATACGGGCCGTCATTTTCTGCAAATCCCCGGTCCAACCAATTGCCCTGACCGAATTCTCCAAGCGATGGCCCGCCCCACCATCGACCACCGCAGTCCCGAATTTGCCGAATTAGCGATCGAGGTGCTCGAAGGAATTCGGCCTATTTTCAACACAAGTGGTCCGGTGATCATATATCCGGGCTCGGGATCAGGCGCTTGGGAGGCCGCTATAGTCAACACGCTGTCGCCAGGTGACAGGGTAGTGATGTTTGAAACCGGCCAATTTGCTGATCTTTGGCGACGCATGGCGGAAAGACTAGGATTAGTCGTCGACTACGTGCCCGGCGACTGGCGGCTGGGGGCGGATCTCGATTCGCTCGAAACTCGCGTCGCGGCAGATTCAAATCACGAAATAAAAGCAGTGATGGCGGTTCACAATGAGACCTCGACCGGAGTCACCAGCAATGTGGCTGGCCTCCGGCGGCTCTTGATTCAAGCTCACCATCCTGCTCTTCTAATCGTCGACGCTATCTCGTCGTTGGCTGCCATTGACTATCGGCATGACGAGTGGGGCGTCGACGTTACCATCGCCGGTTCACAAAAGGGTTTGATGATGCCGCCTGGGATGAGCTTCAATGCGATTTCCGATAAAGCATTACGAGCCCACGAAAGTGCCAGAATGCCGCGTGCTTACTGGGACTGGCAGGATATCTTGAAACAGAACAAGAAGGGATTTTTCCCCTATACGCCGCCAACGAATTTGCTTTATGGGCTGCGCGAATCCATTCAGATGTTGAACCAAGAAGGATTGCCGAATGTGTTCCGACGTCACACTCGGCACGCGGAGGCCACTCGCGCCGCTGTCCGCGCCTGGGGCCTAGAGATTGTATGCGAGCGCCCGGAAGAGTATTCGAACACGGTAACCGCAGTCTTTATGCCTGAAGGGCATAGCGCGGATTATTTGCGACGCGTGATTCTCGAAAACTTTGACATGTCTTTGGGCGCCGGCCTCGCGAAGTTGCAAGATAAGGCTTTTCGGGTTGGTCATCTGGGCAGTTTCAATGACTTGATGCTGGTGGGCACACTGGGTGGAGTCGAATTGGGACTTCGTCTCGCGGACGTGCCTCATCGCGAAGGCGGAGTGATGGCGGCCCTCGATCGGTTGTGCCCTATCCCCGCCAAAAGCTCCCCCGGAGCATGAAAACGATCGGACCACGAGTCACTTCCGTTTTCACTTACATCGTATAGAGGCAATCGGAGAAGTGATGCCTTAAGTCCCCTATCTTCTCCCTGTCTCTCGCCAAAACTCCATCCGCTTAACAGTCATTGATTATTCTGCGTGCTCCTTCCACGCTTCAATCCATGATCGAGATTATGAGGTGGTTGGCAATTTTGATAAGGGCAGGGCTTAGAGTGCGCCGTGACTTGGTTCTTGAGAATTTGGCTTTGCGGCAACAGTTAGTAGTGCTGAAGAGACGGAATTGAGCCCCGAAACTGAGGAAGGGAGACCGTTACATTTGGGATGTTACGCTATGGGGGAAATTCGAGAAACGGATGCCCTTCCTACGCAAAATGTGGGCGGAAAATGAAAGCTGTGAATCAGTTGTGGCCCGATGTGGCCTACCTAATAGTAGGCAGTGTGTTCAACTTGTTGAAAAAATTGGGAGACCCAGACATGTTTAACCACTTGATCTCATGCAGGACATGCGTGAGGTCATGACCCCTTAATACGAGCCGATTTTGTTTATCTAACATATTTAGAATCAAATGAGTAGTGGTGGACCTGGAGGGGTTCGAACCCTCGACCTCATGACTGCCAGTCTGACTTAGTAAGGGCATCTAGTTGTTTTTGCGGCACGGTTGGCGACCGTAAGTTACTCAAAGGCACGCTCGGAACGCTCAAGTTGTACCGATCTTGTACTCGTTTGATTGGCTGCGACAGGAATAACCCGGAACGCTGTCTTCCGCTTTAACCGTCGAACGGTTTGGTCGGGGTGTCAGCATCAACATTCCAAGTGGCTGTGAATTCAGGGAAGGTACACTGCCCTACCGAACTCACGTCAGCGCGTTTAATTTGACAGCGTGTAACCGTTATTTCAAGCCCGCGCTCAATTTTTGCGGAGGACACCCACAGTATGTAATGCACGGATGACAGTCAAGGCTGTTTCCGTCGGGAATCTCAACCACGCGCAACGAGGTTTCTCTTCCGCGTTCATTGCCGGCCCAGTAAAATTGTGGCTATGTGGGGTCGCTGACGGGTGTCGAGCACGGAAGAAGGAAATGTTATCGGAGTTTTTTGAAGCAGAGGCGAGCGAGGAACTCCATCTAGCGCGTGGTGAGCGTGAACGGTGGTTGATGCGAGTGCCCCTTCCTAATGCGGCTTGCCCCGGGGGCGGAAGTTCTTGAGTTTTTCTCCCGCCACCCGGCGGACGATGCTGTCCATCATCGGGGCGGGTGCGTCCATCTCTTTAGCGATGGAGCGCCCAACCTCTGTCTCTGCCAGCCTTCGCGGCTTCTTGCCCCGCAAGCGCTTGCGCTCCTTACCGACTGTCGCTCGGATGAGTGCCAAGTCCCGCGCGTTCGGTTCCGTAACATCACTGAGCCTGTCGTTGTGGAGGAGGTCGTCGAGCAGGGGGTAGGCCTTCTCGAAAATGGCACCTTCAAGCAACTCCCCGAAACTGTGAAACTGCAGCTTGCCTTCCGGAGTAAGCTCGAAGTGCACCATAAAGTCGCTGATTGCTGTCAGCTGCGAGCCGTCCGCATTTCCGATTTCGTCCAGGCATAGTATGGCGGCGTCTTTTGTGGGCGCAGCAACAAAAGAGCAGTCGCCATTTTCCCAACGACACATGAACAGTGGCATCAGCCCTCCCTTTTCATTAGGACTCACATTGTTGCGTCGCGATTATATTAGCGCCGCCTTCTAACATTCGCATCAGAAATGCCCCCGAGCGGACCACGTAGAGGATCGAAGGGATCTTTCCGGCCACTTCCGGGAAATATGCTCAGCTCGATACTTCGTGTCCGTTGAGGCACCAACGGGTTATCGCGTCACACATGGCGGTACCAATTTCGGATTATGGACCTTAATTGATTCGCGGCTGGATGAGCGTTTCCCGATTTTTCCCGAGGATGCGGACCTCCTTTCCATGGAGTCCGGCAAACTTTATTGCCATACCGAGCAGCTTGTACTCCTCATCTTGATAATCCGCTGCAAACGCGTCCTGATGAAGGACCACCACTTCTGTAATCTCATGACACGATTTGGCGAAGTCAGGCAACAACTCCTCGATTGCCTTTAAGAGGGAATGCTCTCTGTTCGTTATTCCTTCCTCCGGCTGGTTCGACATACTTGCTCCTCCCCCTTTAGGATCCGAAGACCGCTGTAGCCGGCGACTCTGCTCACGGCTCTCTCGCGGTATTTCGCAGTTTTTGAACTTATCTAGCCAGGCGCACCTAAGCTCAATGCAGCGGAATAATCATAATTCTCAACCCAACTGTCAACAAAAAACAAGAACTTGTCGAAAAGGACATAGAACCGCAGCAGCAAAAAAAGACTTTTGAAAAACGCAACCTTCACAACGGCAATCACCACCACCAACACATGTCACTTAATTGATAGGATGGTGCCGTTCGGGCCACCATAAACTAGCACGCCGACCGGCCCCTGACGGGTTCACCGCTACCGCAATGCGTCTACCGTGAGGCTGCCGAGAAACAAGCAGTTTTTCCGTCCCCGCGCAGACTGCGCTCAGCGCTATCGTTGTTGCTCACCACATCG
>Ga0207055_1117_pt1 | contig 17496 bp, 16 predicted proteins | sample Alteio_BWMinCont_57_FD_153293 | JGI IMG/M metagenome (GOLD analysis project Ga0207055, IMG submission 153293) | Enriched cells from forest soil in Barre Woods Harvard Forest LTER site, Petersham, Massachusetts, United States -... | ecosystem: Environmental > Terrestrial > Soil > Temperate forest >...
TTCCGAATCAACCGCGCGGGTGACGATGCTGCAGGTCTCGCGATCAGCGAGAACTTAAAAGCCCAAATTAGAGGTTTGAAACAAGCCTCGCGTAACGCGCAAGATGGCGTGTCACTCGTGCAAGTTGCTGAGGGCAGCTTGAATGAGATCTCATCCATCTTGATCCGCTTGCGGGAACTTGCGGTGCAAGCCGCTTCAGACACCATCGGACCGGTGGAGCGTCAGTTCCTAAATGTGGAGTATGATCAGCTCATTTCAGAGACGGATCGTATCGCCGATGGTACTGAGTTCAACGGAACTCAGCTACTCAGTGGTACTGGATCGATTCTCGACTTCCAAGTTGGAACTCGTAACGATCCAAATATCGACCGTTTGTCATTCGACGCCTCCAAAGCCGACGCCAATGCGGCCGCTCTGGGCGTGAACTTGACCTCAGTCGCCGATAAAGCGAGCGCACAGAACTCGCTGACCGCGATTGACCAAGCGATCGTTTCAGTCTCCGCCATGCGCGCAGACTTTGGTGCGATTCAAAACCGTTTGCAATCGACGATCTCTAACCTCGCGGTTAGCGTCGAGAACATGGCAGCCGCCAACAGCCGTATCCGCGATGTGGATGTAGCTGAAGAAACTGCCGAACTCACACGCAACAATATCTTGTTGAATGCGGGTACTAGCGTACTGGCACAAGCGAACCAAACTTCGCAAACTGCCCTTAACCTTTTGGAAAAGACGTTCCGCGGTTAATTAGTTAACTGGGGGAGTTAAGTCTCCCCTCTGCGGGCCCTGGTTCAATGGCTTTAGCTCACATGGGATAATCATGGATGATTGTCTCAGCCCCGATCAACTCGGGTCTTTAGAACTCGAAGTTTCCTGCGATAACGGGGGGTGGTAATCCCACCCCCAGTTTTTATATGCCCCACTTCGCCCAAGTGACATTTTACGTCAACGTATAATAAACCTAATGCACCTCGCACTGGCACCGGGTTTTGCATATTAGAGAGCTATATGAAAAACTTAACTTTTACCTTAGCTATGATGTGCTCTGTCCTTTATACCCACGCTTCTTTTGCTGACCCATCAGAAGACAAAGTTGTCGTCTTCATTCATGGCAGCAAGTCCGTGAATGCGGACGATCTGCTAAATCTTGAGAAGACGATCCTTTTAAAAGGATATAATCTACGAGCGCCCGATACACTATGTGACGTAGTTTCTGGCAAAGGGGTCGAATATTTCGCGCCAGAGTATAGCTCCCACGCCACCACCATCGCCACCTTAGCCAACTCTCAAATCTCTAGTCTTCAGGTGACGACCCGAGTTCCACTCCTGCCCAACTTCACTATTCCGGGAACCACCGAAGTAAGAAGTCCTGGTTTACCATATATCGATTTATATCTCTGCAACTAGACGGCGAGCAAGCCTATAAATTTTCCACCGTGACCATCGCCGCTCACGCGCCAATTTCCGTCACAGTTTAAGGCGTCTTAAGCGATTTAAACCCAACCGTGTGGCATATCGCTTTGCAGTTCAGTTCGGCCGCAAAACTTTTCTCATTTTAAGGGGTATTTAAATCATGATTGCAAAGCACTTAACCTTAGGCGCTCTATGTTTGATTTCTGGCCTGGCTTTCGCCGGTGCCGCGAGTGACGATCCTGCAGCACAGGGGGCGATGGGTGGAATTAGTTCGCTAAGTATTGGATATTTGAGCCCGAACACACAGGACACCCCGCAAGTTGGCGAGCGTTATGTTTTGAATTCCATCCATATCTTTAAAGTGATTACGAACAATGTTCCCGTGACGATTCAGCCCAACGCCAAGCGTGCAGGCGAGGATCTGCCAGTGCCGGCCGGCGCAGCCTTTAACGTTATTGGCAAGCGCACGACTCCTCAAGGCGTGATCCTCGACATCACGCCTTTTGAAGTCGAAGATTACTCAGAAATTCCTGGCGATTTCGAAGTGACCCAAGAAGATTTCATGGCAGCCAATTTTGAAATGGAAAATCCATTGATCGCCGATCAACAAATCGAAGATGACGCCCGCAAACTCTCGCTCAAGCAAGCCTTAGCCTTAGATGAAGAAGATCAGGCTGAATCCGTCTATTATACGTCGGAAGCACGCAATGGCGGTGGCACTTCGCATGCCGGCCACGGTGGCTCTCGTCATGGCGGAATGACTTACTGCCTGCAGAACGTCGAAATCAAAGCTAAAGAAATGGGCGTTTGCCCTTATAAAATCTCGATGGGTTATGCGCGCGCGGCTCTCCCCGGCTTCGTCCACCAATGTGGTATGACCGAGACTGGGTATAGCGACAGCCTTCCGCTTGGCAGCGTGTGCGTCTCGCACGGAACCAGTCATCACCTTTGCGGCGGCTCGCCCTGCGGTGACGCGAAAATTAAAGTCGGTTCGAACACCTGGTGTAACTATGTCGGAGCCTGCGATAACGACCCGGGCATCGGCTCACTGTATGGTTGTGCGGCTGCCGGTGGCGGAAGTGTCAAAAGCTCTGACAACAGCGGCTCTTCGAGCAGCAAACCGGCTTCACACGCACCGATTCGCCGTCGCCGCCGCTAAGGAAAAACATGCGCTGTCAGATTCTTAGTACGTTGGTCGTTCTGCTCAGCGGGAGCGCAACTCCCAGCTTGGCTATGAACGTCAGTATTAATGACGACGGCGCCGTACAATTCGCCACTTTAAATGGCGTGATCGATCCCGAAACTCCCAAACAAGTTAAAGATCAATTAAGCGCCGCTCAGAAAAAGAAACCGCTAGCGCTTTTCATTCAGAGCGATGGGGGCGCTTACGTGGCGATCAAGCCAATGCAAGATGCGATTCTGGATTTGGCTAAGGCTAACTATGACCTTTACAAAAAACCTCTGCTTTTAAATTTTCAAACTATCTGCGCTTCGGGCTGCAGTATCTTATCGTCGATGCTCACCAAAAATCGTGACCCAAAGACTTTAGAAATCCGCGTGGCCAACGACGCCGTTTTCGGTTTCCACGGCTCAGTCATCCGCGACAATGGCAAAACCGACAAGACCGCGACCATCGAAGCCAAGGCCGAGTTAGAAAAGCAGATCGTGCAAACCTATCTCGACGCCGGCGTTTCACCCGACTTCATCAAAGCGCATGCTGATATGTTCAAAATCCACTTCAAGCAAACTTTGTTTAGCGCTAAGGACATGTGCGGGCAAAAGACCATGGTCATTCCTCCCGACTCATGTGTCGAGAACGAATTGGAAGTCTATCGCTGGATCGCACGCATGAGCGACAGCCCAGAACAGCAGAAGGTTTTGATTCCGATCGATCCGGCAAAGCCTCCCCCGGAGCCATTGCCGGCGGAGCAAGACAATAAGCCGCTTAACCAAGGCCCGCAGAAGCTTCCATTCGTTGGCTAGCTATTAGCGCTCCTCAAAGGCTTATCACCGGAAGCGGGAACTTACTAAGTTCGATTGAGCCGGCATAGGAATTACATTGCCCATCCAAGGTTACAATACCTCCGCCAATGACTTGACCCAATTTGTTCAGGACTGAATAAGGAATCGTCGTGAATTGGGTCTGGCCGGTGCCATCAGATACTGCGCCCGCGAAGACTAGGCCACCAACGGTATTGGGAGGTAACTCCTCTTTTGCAATGCCATAAATCAAACCTTTGGCAATCATTTCTGCGTTTTTAACCATCTGATCATAACTGCACGGAAAACTGGGAGGCGTGTTAGCCGACGATGTCTGCACAAAACTTAAATTGGACGCCAAAATCAAAGCCAGAGCCGCTATTTTTGAAATCATCTGTACATCTCCAAGTAGCCCTCAAATGCCGTGGTAGATTTTCCTGAGCTTACTTCCCTAAGGCCTTGATAGGATTTGCAGGAAACTGGTCCGTTGACGACGGTGAACTGCAAACCTTCAAAACGCGTCTTTTGTTGCTCAAGTACACTTTCACATTCCGCCTGCGTTTCCTTTTCAACTCTCACTTCGTAAAAATGGTTGAAGGTAACCCCGTCAATACTTGCGGGAGCCCGCTTAGCTGAAGTGGCTTGAGGCTTTCCATTCTTTTCAGCGGCCCCGACAAGCAGCGGAATTGATAAAAGCACAATTAAAAGCGAGTTCCCTAACCTCATATAGATCCTCCACGACGTATGTCCAAAGGGAATCGTAAGGGTGGTTTTGAAAACTGTCACTAAGAGTAGTGACGCCTTGCTTTTGAGCGACAACTTTTAGGTTCATATTCAATAAGGGCGCGGCCAGCAGGTGAAGGTGACTTTCGGGTAACGCGACATTTCGCCGATTTCGGAGAAGTGTCGCGTCAGATGTTGGCGTTAACTTCATTTCTGGCAATGCCAAGCAATCCCAGAATTTTTTATGTGGCCTAGTTGCGCCCCTCATCCTAGCGTATTCGATAGACGTCTCGCTTTGGGACCATATCGGTCTCAATTTGTCAGTTCGGAATACCCCTCATTCAGTACATGATGAATGCTTAAAGGGGGGCATTATGAATCGCCTAAAGTTTTTGATTTTATCAATCTCGGCTTTCACTCTAGTTAATTGTACTAAAGTCCAATTGGCTTCACCCGAGGCCGTCACCCAAGCGAGCCAAAGCCCGACCACCGGCAGCATCAGTCAGCCGACTACGGACAATGCTTGCGTTCCAAATGCCGGGCAAGCCTGTAACAAACAGCACCTGGCCATTTTTCCCGGCTGTCGAACTGGCACGCTTTGTAGTCAAACACTAGAAGTTTATTACAACAGTCCGAATGGCTGCGATGCCAATACGGCAGGATCCTTCGTGCAATTTAATTGGGACGGAAAGTTCAATGAACAACGCTATAAAAACTTAGACGGGCAGGAAAATCTGAACTGGACACCCTATGATGACGGACCTTCTCGTTGCACGTACTGGGGCCTCGCCAGCATATCAACTAATGTCACGATGGACGGACAATGCCATCAATATGACACGGGTATGTACGTGCGGGTGACTGCAGGAACCGCCTGCTTTTATCGCGATTGGGTGACCGACGGCCAAGGCGTCACTCAATGTGATGGAACCTGTCAGTAGGTCGATGAGATTTTAAAAACCGGCCTTCAAGAGGGCTAGCTTCTGCCAGCGATTCGTCCAGATTAAAAGGTCCTGTCTCATTATGTAGGCAATTCTTGCCGATGTCTCAATATGAAAGGAAAGACGGATCTTTCCTCCAAACAATCCAAGGTGGGATCACCCCGGTTTGCTTTGCGAGAAAAACTTCTTTCCTGAGTACACATTATTAACCGTGGCGCAGTATGTGCCCGTAGCCAATGGATGGCAAACATCAAGGAGGATGGGGAAATGCAAGGAGGATAGTTTATGGCACTCAGGATTTCCACAAACGTGGCATCCTTAAATGCGCAGAAGAACTTGAACAACACACATGAGCTGTTGGATCGTTCTCTCGCACGTTTAAGCTCCGGTTATCGTATTAACCGAGCTGCGGACGACGCCGCTGGACTCGCGATCAGCGAGAACTTGCGCGCGCAAATCCGCGGGATGAAGCAGGCTTCACGAAACTCCGAAGACGGTGTTTCGTTAGTGCAAGTCGCCGAAGGCGGTTTGCAAGAGATGTCCAATATGTTGATTCGTTTGCGCGAATTAGGCGTGCAAGCGGCATCAGACACAATTGGCGACACCGAGAGAAAATTTCTCGATGTCGAGTACCAGCAGCTGAAATCAGAGATGCAACGTGTCTCTGAAGTCACTGAGTTCAACGGGCGCGATCTGTTGAATGGAACAGGCGGAATTATCGACATTCAAGTCGGTACCCACAATGATCCGTTTAAAGATCGAATCAGTTTCAACGCTTCTGCTGCCAATGCCTCACTTGAATCATTGGGCATGACGGCGGAGGGACTGGCGACCAAGGAAATGGCTCAGCAGAGTCTATCCGTTACTGATGCGGCGATGACGTCGGTCAATGCAATGCGCGCGAATTTCGGCGCTATGCAGAACCGACTCGGATCGACGATTAGCAACTTGGCCGTCGCGCACGAGAACTACTCTGCAGCTAACTCACGCATCCGCGATACGGATGTAGCTGAAGAAACTGCCGAGATGACTCGCAACACAATCCTGTTGCAAGCCGGTGTTTCGATGCTCGGACAAGCCAATTCGGCGCAACAGATTGCGATGAAGCTTCTCGGGTAAACTGCAGGTAAATGAATTAAATTTAATTCATCAATAGAATAGAATTTGACTAGGGCCTCCGAGGAAACTTGGAAGCCCTCTTTTTTTCATGTACATCTAAATCATGTCGAAGTCTTTGCGGTGGTCGACCGCTTTGTCCGCCGCTCTTCACGCTGGTCTTGCCTATTATTTTTTAAAACCGTTCCCGCTGGCACTCGAAGAAAAGGTGGTGCTTGAAGTGGAATACAAGGAGCAACCGAGCGGCTCACCTTCGGGTGGCAACCGCAGGCATGGCAAAGGCCGAGGAATTGCGCTTAAGAATTTAATTCCGAAATTTGATGCCTACTCTTCTGGCGATAAGCTTCAAGCTGAGGGCAATCTAGGCCTGGAGGACGAGGAATGGGGATCGCATGGCGGACGGCTGGGGGAAATTGAAAACTTTGATAAACTTCAGCGACTTTTTGTCGAGGTGTCGGGACTATTGAGCTATCCCTCAAAATTGGGTCTGCGAGGTATGGGCGATACCGTCAACTCGCGACTCTACTTCGACGACAGTTCGCAATGCGATTGGAAGCGGATCAAGATCAGTGCGTCCAATCCCTATTTTCGCGTCTACACTCTCGCATTGCTCAAGAAACTCTGCAGCTTCCGCGAAAACATGGCGGCCATGCAATTCAATCACAAGCTATTTGCCGATCTCAGCTTTGCCTTTCTTGTGCTTGGAAAACTTGAGGATCCGGGGGCGAGGGTGCCCGATGTTATTCAAGGGAATGTGCTACTATTTCGCCGAACATTTCTCAGACCAAGCCTGCACTATGAACTCGGTCCATTTGAGGGTGATCCGCTTTTCGGCAACATCGTCTCAATTAATTTTCCGTGGATTTTCGAACATTGGGATTTGTGGGTCAATGGCCGAGATCCCCTGCAAGAATTTAAATAGTTTTAAGGGACTCCAAATACTTTTCGCCATGCTTTTTCCAAGTGCTGGCAACCTTTTCCCTCAGAGTCGCCACTTCGAACGGTTTAATCATGTAATGGCTGACACCGATGCGGCCGGCCTCGAGAATTTCGGCCTTTTCTTGAGAGCTGGTGATCACGATCACCGGGATATTCTTATACTTCTCGTGCGCACGCAACCACCTCACAAATTCCAAGCCATGTTCTTCGGGTAAGCCTAAATCAGTAATGATCAGAGTCACGGGATCTTTGGGCTGATCTTCCTTGACCAATTGGCGTTGCGCCGCTTTGACATCGCCGGCCTCTACTACTTTCATATACTTCAACTGATTGAGCGCGGTTTTGATCGACGCGCGAGCAAAGGTCGAATCGTCGACAATCAAAATTTTGGCATTGGATGGAAACATAGCAACCTCGGGCTAACTTCAACACTATCTATATTTTGCAGAGTTGGGCACAGGGCGAAGGGCCAGATTGTTAAGACTTGAGAATTAAGCCAAGGACGATCGCGGCCAAAATCAAACCCCAAAATTGCAGCCAATAGCCGCGCTCCATCGTCCTGCGCAAAGACTCGACATCGGGAGTGCGCAACTGCAAAGCAAAATCGGGATCGTTCAAGCGTCGCAACACTTGCTTCAGCTGTCGCGGAAGTGCGGTCACCAAAGAATTGAAGTCGCGCGCAAAAACCGAAGCGTCGGTGAAGAGGCGCTTCGGTTCCATATGCACTTGCAAGAGATCTTTGGCGAATTCGAGCGAGTAGCTTAAGAAATCAAAGTCCTTCAAAATAATTCGCGCCATGCCTTCGAGCGACACGGCCGATTTAAAGAACATCACTAGCTCAGTCGGAAGCACCAGCCCATGCCGACTGGCAACCGCCGTTGAATCGAGCAACATCTTGCCCAGATTCACATTCTTCATGGTCAATCCAAAGTACGGCGCAATCAAATCGCGAATGTCGCGCGCGAACTGATCCACATCCACCCGCTCGGTGAAGGGCGCCAGGTCCACATATAGATAGGCCAAGCGATCATAGTCTTCTTCGGCAAGCGCCAAAAACATATTGGCAATCGCGCCTTGGGTTTTGCGATTCAAACGGCCGACGATGCCAAAGTCGATTAAGCCAATCTGACTGTTCTTGAGCAGCAGGACATTTCCCGCATGCAAATCGCCGTGGAACAAACCGTCACTATAAACCATTTTCATATAGGCACGGAGCCCGCGGCGCAGGATTTCTTCAGGATCAATCCCCTCTTGCTCCAAAGCACTGCGCTGACTTAACGGAATTCCGTCGAGGGCCTCGAGCACCAGAACGCGACGGCCGGTGAATTGCGAATACACCTGCGGGATTTTAATGTACGGCTCATTAGCGAAATTCACCGAAAAGCGCCGGATATTATTCGCCTCGACGATGAAATTGGTCTCAAACTCCATCGAGCGCCCGAATTCCGCCACGATGCCGCGCGGATTGTAGGCGCGAAGTTCGGGAATATAGCGCTCGATCAATTCGGCCAACCCTTTGAGAATTTCAAGATCTTCTTGGATCAAGTGTTCAATGCCTGGTCGCTGCACCTTCACCACGACCTCATGACCATCTTTCAAACGCGCACGATGCACTTGCGCAATACTGGCTGCGGCCAAAGGCGTTTCGTCAAATTCAGAAAAGATCTCAATTGGGGGCGCGCCAAAATGCGCGGTCAGCATGTCGCGAATGTCGGCGAACGGCACGCCCTGCACCTGATCATGCAACTTCTTAAATTCCTCAGAGAATTCGGGCGGGATCAAATCAGGGCGGGTCGCGAGCAATTGCCCCAGCTTCACGAACGTGGGCCCGAGCTGTTCGAAGCTCATGCGCACCCGTTCGGGTGCTGACAAATGTTCTAAATCGCGGCTTAGAAAACGATCAAAGACAAAGCGCCCAAGTTTAGCGCGAACGACGAGGGTGTGAAACCCGTGACTTGCGAACACCCCGAGAATTGTTCTTAGGCGCTTGCTTCCGCCCAGTAGCCGGAAATACCCGCTGCGGACTGCTCGTTTTCGTAACACGCGCTGCGCCCTCCGGCCTTACAAAATCAATTTGCCCCAGCTCAATGTCGGCCTTCGCCACTTGAATGCGCAGGGGATCGCCAATTTCATAAGCCATACCAGACTTTTTACCCACCAGCCTCAATTTTTCTTCGTCATACTCAAAGCGATCGCCGCCCAGCTCTTCCATGCGTACCAAGCCGTCCACGTCGAATTGGCGAAGCTGCACAAACACCCCAAAACGGGTTACAGAACTGATAACTCCATCAAATTCCTCGCCGATATGCTTCGCCATAAAACGGGCCTTCTTGATCGAATGGATCTGACGCTCTGCTTTCACCGAGCGCTGCTCACAGGCACTGAGCACCGTTCCCGCCTGAGCCAGATCCTCATGAGACATCATTCGGTAGCCTTTTTGCGGGTAAAGAATGGCCTTCAGCAAGCGATGCACAATCAAGTCGGGGTAGCGGCGAATCGGCGAGGTGAAGTGCGTGTAGTCGGCAAAGCCCAGGCCGAAGTGCCCAACGTTGTCGGGAGAATATTTAGCCTGCGCCAATGACCGCAACGCCAACATATTCAAAATATGGCTTTTAGGATGATTTTTGAAATGCTCGAGCGCTTGCGTGATCTTTTTTTGCAAGTGCCCGCTGCTCAACTTGTGTTTGAAACCAAAGGCCTTCAAAAAATTCTCGAAATTGCGCATGGCCTCTGAGTTCGGCTCTTCGTGCACGCGATAAATCGCTTCGATTTGCTTCTCTTTAAAAAACCGCGCCACCGCCACATTGGCGATTAACATCAATTCTTCAATCAAGCGATGGGCAAATAAACGCTCGGTTTGCATGATATCCACCGGCTCGCCTGTCTCGTCGAGTTCGATTTCGGTCTCAGGTAACTCCAAGTCCAACGAGCCTTCACGAAAGCGCTTAGCCATCAAAACTTTGGCCAGATCGGCGCAACGGCGAATATTCGCCTCCACATGTTTGAATTGTGCCGGCGTGTTGCCATCCACCACATCTTGCGCTTGCCCATAGGTGACGCGGGCCTGGCTTTCAATGACCGCCTCATAAAATTCCGAGTGCTTTAGTTCACCTTGAAAATCCAATTGCATGTCGGCCACCATGGCCAATCGCGGAACTTTAGGCTTCAAAGAGCACAGTTCATTGCTGAGCTTTTCGGGCAACATCGGCGCCACGAAATTAGGAAAATAGGTCGATGTTCCCCGCAAGTAAGCGTCTTCATCAATAGCCGAGCCCACGCGCACATAGTGGCTCACATCGGCGATGGCCACGATCAAATGAAATCCCGAGCTGGTGGTTTCGGTGCAAACGGCATCGTCAAAATCCTTAGCCGTCGTACCGTCAATGGTGATGATAGGTAACCGGCGCAAATCCTTGCGGCCAGTCCAATCCTTTTCGGTAACTTCCGGCGGGAATTTGTCGGCCTCACGCAAAGTTTCTTTGCTAAACTCGTGCGGAATATTATGCGCATGAAGCATGCGGGTCGAATCGTTCATCGGATCGGTCAACTGGCCAATCACCGACAGCACGCGACCGCAAAAGCCGCGCACGCTTTCCGGATAGTCCTCAATTTGCACAACGACCAACTCACCCTTTTTTGGCTCGAGTCCCGGAGGGCAGCTCACACGCAAATCTTCGCCCCAACCAAAACTCTTGTCATGCAAAACGCCGCGCCCCGGGCCGGCGGGAATGAATTGCCCCATCGCGCGCGTAAAGGCTCGCTTAACAATTTCTAAAATATCGCCACGAAAGCGATCGCCACCGCGCTCACGCTCAATGCTCACGCGCACGCGATCGTTAGACATTACGCCATTCATTGAATTGCGCGGGATATAAACATCGGGATGATCGGGGTCGTCAGGGATAAAAAAACCAAATCCGTCGGGGTGGCGTTTGACGATTCCTGTCGCCTCTTGCTGCTTCTTCTTCATTTATGGACTACAGGACTACCTCAGTTTGCTGGCGTGGTCCATGATTTCAAGCAGTTGGAACGATGAAAACAAATTTAAAAGGGTTTTTTGATCAATCGTCTTACCATTGAGAGTATAGAACGTCTGATCGCCCTTGGTGCGCACCTGAACCGTGGCGTTCAGGTCGGGAGCGCTGATATCCATCGTCAAGGTGCTATCGATCTCAGTCACTGGCACGAGGGCGATATCGGCTTGAACCGTTCCCAAACCCGTGAGGTTAAAGGGCTGATAGTGAAACGATCCGGTCACCACGCGTTTGCCATTGATCTGGGTCAAATTGCTCAATTGTCCCTGCACCACGATTTTATCGAGCCCACTCAATCCCTGTAAGGTCGGATTGGTAAAGTTCAACTGAAGCGAAGTCGACCATAAGTTGGTATTGGTCATCTCGGAGTGTTGATTGTAGGTCAGCGGACAGGTTGCGCCGCTCACCTGCCATTGTCCAAGCCAGCCATCGTATTGAGCGCCTTGCGGAGCGCAGTTCCCCTGCTGAATTAGCTTCGCCATCTGTTGGGCCTTATTATCAATGGCCGGGTTTACGGATTTTTGGTCGGAACTCGAAGCCGGAAACGCGGTGCTAATGGCCTGGAGTGTATCGCTTTGGGCGGCATTGATATTGCCAAGCTGCTGAAGATGGGTATCGGTCAAATCCCAGTGGTCTTGGGAGGGACTATTCTCGGAATTATGGCAGCCCATTAGGGAATAAGCCAAGACGCCAATTAAAATATAAGCGATGCGCACGCTAACCTCCGGGATTTACAAGACTTGTTTGCAGGAAGTGTACCCAGCCGGACGGATCTTGACCACCCGAATTCTTTACGTTACCGCTAATCTCTTGGGGGAAGTATGCAGAAGGTTCCAGAGCTATCTTTAAGGTCCTACACACACGGTTCAACCGCCGAAAAATCGCGCTTCGTCGATCGTCTTTTTGAGGGTCTTAAACAATACGGATTTATCATCCTTAAAGATCACCCGATTGAAATCAGTTTGCTGCGCAAGGCGTATAGCTTGAGTGAACAACTCTTTGCTTTGCCGGTGGCGCAAAAGGAATCTTACGTAAGCCCCAATGGCGGCGGCGTTCGCGGCTACACACCGTTCGGCAAAGAGCATGCGAAAAGTTCGCGCTATCCTGATCTGAAGGAATTCTGGCACGTGGGCCGCGATCTTTCGCCCAGCCATCGTTTGAAGTCGTATTTTCCTGAAAACATTTGGCCCAAAGAACTGACTGAGTTTGAGTCGGTGTTTCGTTCGATGTTCCAGGCACTCGACGACACGGGCCGCATCATGCTGCAGGCGTTGACCGGCCCCTTGGTGGTCGACAAGGATTACTTTACGCGTATGACTGACTCGGGGAGCTCGATTTTACGGTTGCTGCACTATCCTCCGATTCCAGAGGGCGTCGATAAGAATTGCGTGCGCGCGGCCGCGCACGAAGACATTAACTTGATCACTCTATTGGTTAGCGCTTCGACCAGTGGCCTACAGTTGCTCACCCGCGAAGGTGAGTGGCTACCGGTCGACGCCGAGCCAGACACCATCATCGTTGATTCGGGCGACATGCTGGCGCGGATTACCAATGACATAATCCCCTCAACCACTCATCGCGTGGTGAATCCCAGCGGTCCAAATTTAAGTCGTTACTCGATGCCGTTCTTTATGCACCCGAATCCGGATGCACTTTTGACCTGCATTCCCTCTTGCCGGGGCGACAAGCCGAAGTACAACGATATTCTCGCCAACGATTTCTTATACGAGCGTTTGCGCGAAATCGGCCTGACTAAGTAATTACTGCCGTTTTAACCTATCGGCGCAGTCAATTTGGTTAAAGGCTGCGTCCATCATTTGCTTAGCCACATCCAGACTGTCGCGATCCGGTCCGTGTTGGCCGTCAGCTACGGTAATCACTTCGACATTCGGAGCCGCTTCTGATTCGTCGTCGCCAACCGGATCCCATGCATCCAACAGAGCCTTCATAATAATGGTGTGAGTTTTCAGGCCGGGTAAAAGCAGACGGTAGTTATTGGTCAACGTCGGGGTTCTGCCAAATCTCTTCTGACAGATTGCTAGCAGATCAGAATCTGACTCGGGAAAGATTTTGGTCGGACCATTTGATGAATAAAAATAGCCAACCTCATTACATTGCTGCCAGAGCCAGAAATGGGAGTGATAGAGCCCACTCTTTGCTTCATCAAGCGATAAAGTCTCTTGCATCTGTCCATTGCTCCATAGCGCCATCAAATCACCGGCATTCTGATGATCAGCGATGCGTAAGGCTTTGATGAAATCCGGCGTACTCATCGCATTCATAGCCGCAAACTTCCCAATAAAGCCTGCAAATTTTTTGTACTGAGCCACGCCAATCAAAGCGGTTTGCAAGAATAGGCGATCGATATAGTTTTGGTCACCATATGCCGCAGGCTGAAGGTCAGCAATTCGCTGGGCCATGCGATCGTGCAGACCGTTCGGCCACGTTTGGATGACGCGATCGTGACCGTCGAAGCTCAAAACTCCATGCAAGAGCGGGCTCGAGGCAATCGCTACCGTCGCATCACCGGGATACTTCGAAATCATTTTCACTACTAAGCCGCCAGAGTAGCTGTAGCCCGTGAGAATAATGGGGCCAGTGAAACCCTGAGCACGCAGATACTGAATGGTATAGTGAAAGTCTTCGACGGCCTGGTCGGTGGTCACATAAAGTGGAATAGTTTGGTCGGCGTCATCACTGTAAGAACCATAACCGCGGTGATCAGCCTGAACGAAAATCATTTTACGACCAAATGAATATTGCGCCTGACGGCCTTGCAGAATGCTCGCGTCTTGGCCGAATTCCCCGCCCAAGAAGAACATGATTGGCGCATCCATCGGAACGTCATCGCCCTTGAGAATCTGAATGTGCTGCTTGAAAGTCTTCGAATCGCTAGCAAAATGATCGACTTTCTGGTCGACATACTTATCAACGACGGTGTCAGCGAGGACCAATGACGGCAAAATCAGGCATAAAAGGGCGAGCGTGCGCATAGTTTATTCCTCTGTTATATGGGGTCTAATGAGCAAGTCCGGTGCCGAGCTTAAATTCCACCCATTCGAATCCAGGTGCCGTAGACCGGCAACCTGTCGACTAAAATTCGTAACTAGCAGATTCCCCTTATAAATTTTATTACTGAGGGTCAGCTATTGCTTTTGGATCCCGGTTTTTGATAGCTTGCTGGCTCCTTCGGGGGAGGGTCAATGTCTAAATATATACTAAGTCTAATGTTTTTGTCTCTATCAGCTCAGGCCGAAATCTCGGGTCCATGGGATGTGAAGTCGGTCGAAATTCATAAGATCAGCAGCGCACAAATGACGGCACAAGTAACCACGCCAACTGAAGACGGCTGTGCCCAACAAACGGTATCGCCACAATTTATCGATCCTTCAGATTTCAACACCATTCTCACTATCGGCCAAAAAATTTGGACCATTATTGAAGCGAACAAACCCGTGGTGACCGTGGAGCAAGCGCCGACACTCGCGGCTCTTCCCAAAACTGCCGGATGTTGGACGGCGTTGGCGAATTGGCAAGTGCCCAAAACCGAAACCTATCAAGTGGTTTACAAAAACTTCTTCGATATGGAAGTAGTCTCGTTTCAATTCCGCCTGCAATACAATTACGGCGGCAGCCTCAATGGCCATGGAAAATATCTCGCCAACGTAACTGTGCTGCCTGAGCAGCTGAACGTCCTTTGGGGTTACACCTTCAACGCCAATGTAGCCGCTGATCAAGCGGTGAATCTCGGAACCACCGCCGACCCCGTCGCCGGATTGGGAATGACACTCAATTGGCAAGTGAAGACCGTACTCAAAGAGAGCGACAACTCCTTCCATTTCTTCGTCCAAGGTGACGGTGTTGCGGAACCTGCGCCATGACTGGCAGCGATTACAACGACACCGGAATTTGCGTCGACACTAACTAAAGTAGTCGCGTGAGCGCGGCCTCTAAGGTTGCGACTTGCGCGCGTGAATCGTCGAGCTGGCGTTTGCCGGCCTCGACGACTTCTTCAGGTGCGTTGGCCACGAAATTCTTATCGGCTAAACGCGAAGTCAGCGACGCCATTTCCTTTTGCAACTTTTCGATAGTTTTGCGAATGCGCTTAACCTCTTCTTCAATATCCACCAAGCCTTCAAGCGGCACAATCACGTCGACGCGAAGGTTTTTAACATGCACGGGTTGAACCGCGCATTTGGCGAGATTTCCCGCCTCGCCGATATCGCAATTCTCGAGGCGTGACATGGTTACAATCGAAGTCTTGTTCACGCCCAAGATCTTTTGCGTTTTGTCGTCGGCCGGCGCCAGACGCACATTGATCTTAAGCGCGGGCTTGATGCGATTTTCGCCACGGATATTGCGAATTGCCAAAATCACTTCGCGCACCAAATCGAGTTCCGTCGCCACCTCTTCACTGCCCAATGCCAAGAACACTTTGTCGTTCTTGGGAGTGGGATAGACGTCGACAATTAACGCCTCATTACGCAGCGGGAGTTTTTGATAAATCTCTTCGGTGATAAATGGCGCTAGAGGATGCATTAAGCGCACAATGCGATTGATCACGTGAGCGAGCACCAATTGCGTGGTCTGTCGTTCATCGCCTTCACGCTGGAATACCGGTTTAGTAAATTCCAAATACCAGTCGCAAAAAATATTCCATACAAAACCATAGATAGCGTTGGCAGCCTCGCTGAAGCGATAGGTCTTCAGCATCTCGTCCATCTCTTTTTCGAGCTGACCGAGCTTGAAGATGATCCACTGGTCCGGATCGCTGAGACGCGATTTGTTGGGCATTTCTTCCAAACCCTTAACTGGCCGCTTGAAGTCTTGCAGATGGGTCAGTGCGAAGCGAGTGCCGTTCCACAACTTGTTCATGAAGTTGCGATAGCCTTCCAAGCGCTGTGCCGAGAATTTCAAATCGCGACCGCCCGCCAATTGCGCCAGCAACGTGAAGCGCAAGCTGTCGGCGCCAAAGTCGTCGATAATCTGCACGGGATCTTCTTGATTGCCCGATGACTTCGACATCTTTTTACCTTGGGCATCGCGCACCAATCCATGAATGTAAACCGTGCGGAAGGGAACGTCTTTCTTGAACTCGAGGCCGAGCACGATCATGCGTGCGACCCAAAAGAAAATGATATCAAAGCCCGTGACCATCACCGTGGTCGGATAAAAAGTCTTCTGCAATTCGGTGTCCGTAGGCCAACCCATGGTCGAAAATGGCCACAAGCCCGAACTAAACCAAGTGTCGAGCACATCTTCGTCTTGCACCAATTCGCTTTTGCCACAGTGCTGACACTTGGTGGGATCGACCTCGCTCACGGTCAATTTTTCACAAGCCTTGCACGTCCACACCGGAATGCGATGGCCCCACCAGAGTTGGCGCGAAATACACCAATCTTGAATGATGTCCATCCAATGCAAATAAGTCTTGGCCCAGCTTTCAGGTTCAAAAACGATCGTGCCACTCTCCACTACGCGTTTCGCAGGAACCGCGAGCGGCGCCATTTTCACGAACCATTGCTCCGACAAAAAGGGCTCAGCCACCGTGCCCGTACGCGAGCAATGACCTACCTGATGAGTATGGGGCTCGGTCTTAAGCAGCAACTCTTGCGCCTCCAGATCGGCCAAAACTTTCTTGCGCGCATCGGCCACTTTCATGCCTTGATAAGCGCCGGCGTTTTCATTCAGCGTGCCGTCTTTGTTCAAGATATTAATCATCGGCAATTGGTGGCGTTGGCCGACAGCGTAGTCGTTGAAGATCGCATTTACCAATGGTGGATGAGCCGCGGCTATTTTAAAGCCGAAGAGAAATCGACGCGTCCTCCGTACTGCATCGTCTTGCCTCCGCCCAATGTGACGGGACAATTGCACTTGGGTCACGCGCTTGATCACACCATTCAAGATGCTTTGGTGCGCTGGAAGCGCATGAGCGGTTTTAACGTGCTGTGGTTGCCGGGAACCGACCATGCGGGGATCGCCACCCAATCGGTCGTCGAGCGCGAACTGAAAAAAGAAGGCAAATCCCGCCGCGAAATGGGCCGCGAAAAATTCGTCGCGCGCGTGTGGGAATGGAAAGAGCAATACGGCAATCGTATTGTCGACCAAATGAAACGCCTCGGCGATTCTTGCGATTGGGAGCGTTTGACGTTCACTTTGGATGAAGGCGTTTCAAAGGCCGTGCGCAAGGTCTTCGTCGATCTTTACAACAAGAATTTAATCTACAAGGGCCTGCGTCTTATCAATTGGAGCACGGGATTAGAAAGCGCGATTTCCGATCTCGAAGTGGATTACAAAGAGGTCAAAGGGTCGATCTACACCTTGAAGTATCCGCTGCCCGATGGCTCTGGTTT
>Ga0207055_1118_pt2 | contig 17284 bp, 14 predicted proteins | sample Alteio_BWMinCont_57_FD_153293 | JGI IMG/M metagenome (GOLD analysis project Ga0207055, IMG submission 153293) | Enriched cells from forest soil in Barre Woods Harvard Forest LTER site, Petersham, Massachusetts, United States -... | ecosystem: Environmental > Terrestrial > Soil > Temperate forest >...
GGATGTTGAGTTTGGTTTGCGCGTATAGGCGCGAGCATCAAACCCAGCGTCCACGGTTGATGGGCGGTCAAGGGTTGTCGATCGGCGATTGCAGCGAGGTTTTGCTCCAATCGTCAATCAGCAATCGAAAATCGTCAATTGATTTGGGCCTGATTGAGGCCGGGGGCAGCGCAAGCCAGCTCTCGACACTCACCGATCTTTGAAAACTGAATAGTACGGCGTCTACAAAAGTGCTCAACTGCCTGGAGTGGATATCCGGGCAGAGAAGCGAAGGCGAATCTGTTCACGGGCAGTGACGAGTGAAAAGTGACGGGTGACGAGCAGGAGGAACTGATCTTCGGCTTGCCACTTACCACTAATCACTAACCACTGTTCTCTTGTGTGTTGAGCAGATTTTATGGTCAAGCTACTAAGGGCGTACGGTGGATGCCTTGGCGCCAGACGGCGAAGAAGGACGTGGATACCTGCGATAAGCCTCGGGGAGCTGGAATTAAGCTTTGATCCGGGGATTTCCGAATGGGGAAACCCTCCTGATGTCAACATCAGGAACGGCCCGCTGAATACATAGGCGGGTGCGAGCCAACCCAGGGAAGTGAACCATCTCAGTACCTGGAGGAAAATAAAACAACAGTGATTCCGCTAGTAGCGGCGAGCGAACGCGGAACAGCCTAAACCGGGCGCTTCACATTGCCGATTGTCGATTTTAGATTGCCGATTGAAAAATCCTGTGCGTTGGGTTTTAAATCAGCAATCGACAATCATCAATCGTCAATGAGAAGCGTCCGGGGTCGTAGGGCGTGCGTCGGTTTAGAACCATCGAGTTAACAATCCAGCGGCGAGCTGAACGACTTGGAAAAGTCGGCCACAGGATGTGATAGCCATGTAAGCGAAGCTGACTGGACTCGAATGCGCGTTCCTGAGTACCGCGGGGCACGAGAAACCCCGCGGGAAGCTACGGGGACCATCCCGTAAGGCTAAATACGTTCTGGCGACCGATAGTGAACTAGTACCGTGAGGGAAAGGTGAAAAGAACCCCTGCGAGGGGAGTTAAAAGTACCTGAAACCGTATGCCTACAAGCAGTCGAAGGGCCACGCCCATGCAGAAATGTGTGGGCAAGCCTGACGGCGTGCCTATTGCATAATGAGCCGGCTAGTTATTGTTCGTCGCAAGGTTAAGCGGTGATCCCTTGGGTTACGATCCGAGGGGGAGCGAGCCGAAGCGAAAGCGAGTCTGAATAGGGCGACAAGTGGCGGGCAATAGACGCGAAGCGGGATGATCTACCCTTGGTCAGGGTGAAAGCCGCGTAACAGCGGCCGGAGGCCCGAACCGGTGTTGGTTGAAAACAGCTCGGATGAACTGAGGGTAGGGGTGAAAGGCTAATCAAATTCCGTGATAGCTCGTTCTCCTCGAAATAGCTTTAGGGCTAGCCTCGGATGATCACTCGCGGTGATAGAGTACTCGATGGACTAGGGTCCTTTAACGGAATCCGAATCCAACGAAACTCCGAATGCCGCGAAGTGCAGTCCGGGAGTCAGACAGCGGGGGCTAAGCTTCGTTGTCGAGAGGGAAATAGCCCAGACCGTCGACTAAGGTCCCTAAGTAATGGCTAAGTGGGAAAGGAAGTGAAATCGCTCAGACAGCCAGGAGGTTGGCTTAGAAGCAGCCATCCTTTAAAGAAAGCGTAACAGCTCACTGGTCGAGTGGTTTTGCGCCGATAATTCAACGGGGCTCAAGCCATTTACCGAAGTCGCGGATTCCGGAGCCAGCGATGGTTCCGGTCTGGTAGAGGAGCGTTGAATACAGTATGAAGCGAGACCGACAAGGGCTCGTGGACCGTATTCAAGAGACCCTGCCGGCATAAGTAGCGATAACGGAGGTGAGAACCCTCCGCGCCGAAAGTCTAAGGTTTCCTGAGAAAGGTTAATCCGCTCAGGGTCAGTCGGTCCCTAAGGCGAGGCCGAAAGGCGTAGCTGATGGACACACGGTTAATATTCCGTGACTGCAGCGGGAACGTTTGACGAAGCGGGGACGCAGAAGGATAGCGGAGTCGTCTGATGGATGGCGATTTGCGCGTTGAGGAGGATCCGGCAGGCAAATCCACCGGGTCGGTTTAAAGCCACTCTGGAGCGCGTGACGACGGGACCTGGTCCCGGTAAAGTCTGCGATTTCACACTGCCAAGAAAATCCGCTAAGGAGTTTCCGAAGCAACCGTACCTCAAACCGACACAGGTAGACGAGGTGAATATCCACAGGCGCTTGAGAGAACACTCGTTAAGGAACTAGGCAAATTAGCTCCGTAACTTCGGAAGAAGGAGTGCCCCGGTAGGGTTCATAGCCCGAGGGGGTCGCAGCGAAGCGCGCTCTGCAACTGTTTAACAAAAACACAGGTCTCTGCTAAGTCGAAAACGACGTATAGGGGCTGACGCCTGCCCGGTGCCGGAAGGTTAAAGAGAGGAGTCATGGGGGAGCAATCCTCCGGAAGCCCTGAACTGAAGCCCCGGTGAACGGCGGCCGTAACTATAACGGTAATCCTGCTACCTGCGGATGGCCGTTACAAAATTTGGCTATATGCTGGAACCGCTGGAGTATGTCGTGGTACCGAGAAGGTGAAAAACCATGACTGCAGCCAATCAGCAGGAAAGTCTATCGATCACTGAGCAGCACCGATGGTACCTTGCCGGTTTCATTGAAGGCGAGGGATCGGTTTGTGTCTCAATCAAAGAGCATCCCACTGCACGGTTCGGATATTACGTGGATCCTGAATTTTTCCTCTATCAACACAGGGCATACCCGCAATTACTCGAACTGGCGCAGCAGATGTTCGGCACCGGTCGCATTTTTCCAAAACAAGGCAATGAACGTGTTTTGGTTTATGCGATCGCCAGTCGAAGAAGCATCGCCGAAAAGGTGGTGCCTTTTCTCCGCGAATACATGGTTTACTCGCCGCGCAAAGCGATTTACGAACGGTTTTGCGTGATCGTGGAAGCCATGGAACGCAAGGAGCATCACACCGCAAAAGGGATGGCAAGGCTGGTCCGACTGGCCTACGCACTCAATCCGATAGCGAAGGGCAAGCCGCGAAAACGCAGCTTGCAAGATGTGCTCGATAGAATCCTCAGAGACTACACGCCAGACTCCGGTCCATCGCCGGAGAAGATATAGTCCGTCCTGCATGGCGACATGCAGATTAACAATCGAGCCTAAGGTAGCGAAATTCCTTGTCGGGTAAGTTCCGACCTGCACGAATGGCGTAATGATAGAGCGACTGTCGAGACGAGTGACTCAGCGAACTTGTAGTACCGGTGAAGATGCCGGTTACCCGCACCTAGACGGAAAGACCCCGTGCACCTTTACTATACCCTAGCCTTGAACTATGGGTTTGTCTGCGCAGGATAGGTGGGAGGCTTCGATCCAGGACTCTCGGGTTCTGGGGAGCCAACGGTGAGATACCACCCTGATGATTCTGTGGTTCTAACTTACGCCCGTAATCCGGGCGAGGAACACGGCTAGGCGGGTAGTTTGACTGGGGCGGTCGCCTCCTAAAATGTAACGGAGGCGCTCCATGGTTGGCTCAGGCTGTTTGGAAATCAGCCGTCGAGTGCAAGGGCATAAGCCAGCCTCACTGCGAGACCTACTAGTCGAGCAGGCACGAAAGTGGGACCTAGTGATCCGGTGGTTCTGTATGGAAGGGCCATCGCTCAACGGATAAAAGGTACGCCGGGGATAACAGGCTGATCGGGGCCAAGAGTTCACATCGACGCCCCGGTTTGGCACCTCGATGTCGGCTCATCGCATCCTGGAGCTGTAGAAGGTTCCAAGGGTTAGGCTGTTCGCCTATTAAAGCGGTACGTGAGCTGGGTTCAGAACGTCGCGAGACAGTTCGGTCCCTATCTGGTGTGGGCGCAGGAGATTTGAGGGGAGTTGTCCTTAGTACGAGAGGACCGGGATGAACAGACCTCTTGTGTACCAGCTGTCACGCCCGTGGCACGGCTGGGTAGCGAAGTCTGGAAGTGATAAACGCTGAAAGCATCTAAGCGTGAAGCACGCCCCAAGATCATATCTCCCATGGATGAAAGGCGGTTTCGCTAACCGTCGAGATTCCTCTGAAGGGCCGTCGTAGACCACGACGTTGATAGGCCGGATGTGTAAGTGGGGTAACTCACTCAGCTTACCGGTCCTAATGCCCGCGCGGCTTGACCATAATTTCTACTGAATGCACAAGAAGAAGCTGTCAGCACTCAGTTGTCAGCCGTCAGTGAAGAACTTGATTTAACTCTTTGGGATTTATCCTTCTGGGTTTTGCTCTTGTTCTTACTGATTACTGATCGCTAAAAAATGATGGCTCCTCAAACGCGCCTTCGTTTCGAGCACATTGTAGCGGCGGTCTATGACCGCCGATCACCGCCGTACTGTTCAGTTCAAGGCAGTAGACGGTAGACTGTAGACAGCAAACAGGGAATTACGAAGAACTGATTACTCTGCCTGTCTACTGCCTGCCGTCTACTGTCTACCGATTTTCCGGCGATCATACCGGAGGGGCCACACCCGTTCCCATCCCGAACACGGAAGTTAAGCCCTCCAGGGCCGATGGTACTGCGTGGGTAACTGCGTGGGAGAGTAGGTCGTCGCCGGGATTAAATTAAAGCAGTCGACAGTCCGCAGTTGACAGTCGATAGTAGGGGCGGGCCTCGTGCCCGCCCTTTTGCTTTATGCGCGCGACAAAGATAATGTGCGCTAGAATACCTGTTGCCATGAACGCCCAGCCCGTGCGCGAATCCGTTACTGACGCCATGAAATTCTGGGAGCCGCTTCGCCTGATTTATAACGGTGTGCTGGCGGTTATCGTAATCGGCTACTTCCTGGCTTCCTATCCCGAATCACGATCCGTGCTTACGGTTGATCTAATCTTCGTGGGCTTCCTGCTTGCCGTGCTCGCCAATGTGGCCTATTGCAGTGCCTACGTGGCGGACCTCTTTGCACAGGCGTCCGGGTTCCGCGAGGTGTGGCGGAGATTCCGCTGGGTTCTGTTCGCCATCGGACTCGTCTCCGCGGGCATTCTGACGCGCTTTTTCGCCCTCGCCGTTTTTCACCGTCCGTAAAACTGAGGCGGGCATCGTGCACGCCCTCTTCATTTCTTGCCACTTATCTCTGTGTTCCTCCGTGTCTCTGCGACTCCGTGGTAGTTGTTTCTCCGGAAAACCAGAATTTCACCGCAGAGGCACAGAGACACAAAGAGAAATGAGTTCGTTTCTAAAACCTATCGCCTAATCCCTGCTCTCCCGCACCGGCTTCGTCCTTCAGACTTCATAATTCATACTTCATTATTCCCTTCTCTCCATCGCTTGACTCATGTCCGGGCAAATCCTACACTCAAAATGCAGACGCAAAGTTGATTCCAACTGCTAACGAGGAGCGCCATGTCAGAATGGACTTTTGAGCCCGGACACACTGCCGCCGAATTCTGCGCGCGGCACATGATGGTGACCTACGTGCGCGGCCACTTCAAGAACGTGCATGGAAAGTTGACCTTTGATCCCACGCGCCCGCAAGACTCCCGGGTTGAGGTTCGCATCGATGCCGCATCGATTTGGACGGGGGAGCCGCAGCGCGACGCGCACCTGCGCAGCGCCGACTTCCTCGCCGTTGAGCAGTATCCGGAGATCACCTTCACCGGCGATCGGGTTGAGGTCGTGGGCGACACCGATTTCATCGTGACCGGTCCCCTCACCATTCGCGGAGTCACGCGCGATGCCAGCCTGAAGGTTCGTTACCTGGGCCAGTGGGAGACTCCCTGGTGGGAAGATGGCGTCGATAAAGGACCCAAAACGCGCGCCGGATTCCTGGCCGAGACCACTATCAATCGTCACGATTTCGGTGTGAGCTGGAACAGCGTCCTTGACAGAGGCGGGGTCGTGGTCGGGAATGAAGTCGCGATCACCATCGACGCTGAAGCCATCTTGGAGCGCGCCTAGCGATTAGGGAAGTGGCAAGTGATAAGTGGCAAGAGGCAAGCGGCACTAAGAACAATGGTGAATAAAACGAAACGGCCGGCAGTGTCCACTGCCGGCCGTTAAAGTCAGGACTCCGAACAAACGAGGCACGCGGTTGAACCGAGCTCTTGTCCTAACTCCTTGTCCCTAGCACGTCGTGACGCTGTCAGCGCCCACCGCGAGAACCGCCGCCGCGAGAACTGCCGCGAGCGTAACCGCCCCGTGGGGAGCCTCCTCGGAATCCGCCGGCTTGGCCGCGTCCGGAGTAGGCCGGACCGCGAGCTACGGCGCCTCCCCTGAAGCTATTGAAACCTGGGCGACCATAGAAACCAGGACGGCCGTAATAGCCTCGGTGGCCGTGGAACCAGGGTCCCGCGCCAATAAAGATCCCGCCGGAGAACCACTCGGGTCCATAGTAGCCGTAAGGCGCGCACGCGTATGGATAATAGTTGTAGTAACCATACGTGCAAACCGGAGGCGGCCCGACGTAGACCGGAGCGGCTCCGATTCCGACGCCGATCGAGACCTGTGCCGCCCGGGCAGAAGGCGATGCCATCAGGCCGATGGCAATTAAACTGACCAGCATTAGGTTTTTCATGTCCGAACCTCCTTCGACTCCGAAGAGCCTCTTTCAAACTCCAACCTCTGAATAAGCAATCGACGTGCCAAACTGAGAGGCGCGCGGGAGTTTCCCAAGCGCTTTAATTTGAAGCGACTATGGAATTGATTAGGGAATATTCCCAATGCTTGATTTCGCGTAGAGCGGTGTTTTTCGGCCACCAGCGAGTTGCACGCAGCGGCGAGTGAACACTGAAAAATCTCTCGCCGTCCCGGAGCGCCGGTCACTTTTTTTGATTTGTGGTTGCGGGATCGTGGACGTAGAATGTGGTCAGCAGCTCAGGAACGCGATGGAAAGTCTGCTCCAACCCACTCATCTGTTTTTTATACTCCTCATTATTGTGATCTTCTTTGGTCCACGAGAACTCTCAAACCTTGGCCAGGGCCTTGGACGTGCCGCTTCCGACAGTTTGACGGCAGCGTGCAAGAAATCGTATAATGCACGGCAAGTTTCGGAGGTTGGCTATGAAGCACGTAACCGTCCTGGCTCTGTCACTTGGGCTCTTTACCCATTTCAATTCAAATCTCTTCGCGCAAGAATCGGGACAAGTCACGCATGCACCCGACGGCGGCTTTACGATGAGGATCCAGAGTATCTCGATCCCCACCATTCCCAATGCGCCATTCACCGCCACGGTGAGGACAGAAGTGGTCAGAAGGCTTGAAGATGGCAGCACGATAATTCGGAAGAACCATCGGTTGGTGGCGCGCGATAGTAGTGGGCGCGTTTTTGAGGAACGCCGAATGCTGGCTTCCGACGATGACACTCACCAAAGCGCTTTGACGCAGATCGAGTTCCGCAATCCTGTTTCGCAGGAGAGGTACAACTGTGACCCTGAAGGTCAGACTTGCCATGTTTCTCCTTACCAGCCGCCTCCTTCCGCGCTCCCAAAGTCTGTCGGCGGACAAAACGACCAGGTGACCCGAGTCGCCTTGGGCAACTCCATGGTGAGTGGCGTTGAAACTGTAGGCACCAGAGAGTTGACGGCCATTCCTGCAAGCGAGGCGGCAAGCAATCGCCCTTTAACCATCACCAAGGAATTTTGGTACTCAGCGCAACTTGGCATCAACATCGTGACCAAGCGATTTGATCCACGCTCGGGAACCCAGACCTTCATAGTGAATGATCTGATCGTTGGCGAACCCAATCCGAGCTTGCTGGAGGTACCCGCGGGCGCCACGATTCTGCGCACCACCGTCCAGCAGCCGGATCAACAGTAACGCAGCAAAAGGAGGAAACGCCACTCTGATCTCTGCCAAACCCCTGGGTCGCTCTCGACCGAGATGACCACCTTAATCATTTAATCGCCAACCTGGCTGGCGCGGACCTTCCATTTCAGGGCTGCGCAGTTTGAACCGGGCACCGTAATTGAAATGCCGACTGCAAACCCAAAAGGTCTGCGCCGGCCACCCACGGTCGGGAAGGCGCTGAATGTGGCTACGCACTGATCGAAGATGGAGCGGAGGAGGAAACGCTAATGGCAATCCAAATCAAAGCTGGCAGGGACGTGATCAACCTCTGGGTGGATGTGACGGTTACGGCGACGTCGGGGCGACAGATCGCGAATGTCACGACCACGCTGGATGAATTCCCTGTCGCCAATGACGATCTCAACCCACCTCAGGACTCGTACCAAAACACGTGGCACGACCTGGGGTTAGGAACGGTCGGCGCCACTCACAAAGTGGAGGTCACCGCAGTCGATGACCAAGGGAAAATAGAGGCCGCCTCAAAGACCTGGCAAGATCAGGGCGGGTCTCCCACCGGCCCTTAGCACGATGATGATCCCGCAGGCGCGGTGCGCGCCGAAGCTTTTGAAAAATCAAGACCGGCGATCAGAGATCGCCGCTACAATGGCCGTCTACAGCCTACCTAGCACATGCTACCCACTACCTACCGTTTCTCCAGCTTGACCTTCTTAATTTTAAACACGCGGTCGAACATCTGATCGAGTGTCTCGGTGAATTCGCTCTTCACTCCGCGCAGGGACCCGAAGACTTTGAACTTGATTCTTCCGCCCGACCGTTTTAACAGGAGCCGCCGAAGCTGCTTTTGGATTGCCGTCTGAAAGTCCGCAATGTAATCAAGATAGTCGAGGTCATAGCCGAGGGCTTGAGAGAGAATGTAAGCGCGCCGCAGAGTCTCATCGGCACTGATAGAATAAGCGGGTGCGGCCGGATGCGTAACGGGCGCCGAGGTCGCTGGCGTGGCGGGCTCCGCGTTTCGCGGCGCGGAGGCGATGCTGCGAAAGATTTTCTTGAGGCGGCTCAGTTCCCAATCGGCCTGGACGCGAAAGAAGCGCAGACGCTTCCAGCTTGCATCTGCGAGACGGTGCACGTACTCGTGTTCCTCGTCGTCCTGAGGAGCAAAGGCGCGCTCAAAAAGCGCGTGGTGCAGGCTATACTCGCGCGGATCTTCGCCCATGCGGGCGACGCTTGCGGCGACGTCCTTCACAGCGAGGCCGTGGCTGAGCGCGTTGAAGCGCGCGGCGGCGTTGCCCCGAGGACTCTTGCGCGCCGCAATCGCCCGCGCCAAATTCGCACCGCTCGCCGCCTGGCGCTTTTCTGTGGGCCGATAAATCTTTTCCCGCCCCGCGGCGCGAGCTTTTACCAGATTGGCGCGGCGCGATGCCAACGCCAGCGCGCTCATCGGACGTTTGGGCCTGTTGCCAGTCTTCGGCACGTTTACACCAAGATAGTATAAACAGTGATACGAAGCAAGGGAGTTGAAGCCGGAGTAGTGGTCACATTTGGAATCAGAGCCCGTTCCATACAAGGGTCATTCCCACGAAAGCGGGAACCCAGTCCGTTGGCTGCGAATTTCCAGTCCATTTAGGAGAAGATTCCCGCTTTCGCGGGATCGCCGCTACGCTATAGAAAGCACGCCTCCTCGGAGGCCGACTTACTTATGACATCATATGTTGCGCCTTCCGCAATGTGTGGGATGGGCTGGATTAGCAATACATGAAGGCAGTATATCAACAGAAGTCAACGGCCTGCTAAGCTTCCAGCCACGCAAGCCGGATGCATGCTAAAATGCAGCACGCATGATGCGCCACCCGACCAAGGAAGCCCCAACACCCAAGCGGTCTGTGGTGAACGTCGTCCTGGTCTCCTGCTACGAACTGGGCCGGCAGCCCTTCGGCCTGGCCTCACCGGCGGCATGGCTGCACGAGGCGGGAGTGCCCGTGACCTGCGCGGATTTGTCCGTGCAGGCACTCCCCGAATCCGTGATTGCGTCGGCGGACCTGGTCGCGTTCTATGTCCCCATGCACACGGCCACGCGGATTGCGATCAATGTGGCCGAGCGGGTCACTCAAATCAATCCCCATGCGCATTTGTGTTTTTATGGGCTGTATGCGCCCGTGAACGAAGGCTATCTCCGCAAGCTGGGCGTCCGTACGATTCTGGGCGGCGAGTTTGAGGCGGGGCTCGTCGCTCTGGCGAAACGACTTTCGGCGAACGCCCGCGAGGACACGCTCCAAGCCGAGCCTGTGATTTCTTTGGACCGACAGAAGTTTCTGGTTCCGGACCGCAGCGGCCTTCCGGACCTTTCCCAATACGCCTATTTGAATCTCGGTGCGGGGACGCGCCGCGTCGTGGGTTACACCGAGACGAGCCGCGGGTGCAAGCACCTCTGCCGTCACTGCCCCATCGTCCCGGTGTATAAAGGAAAGTTTCGCATCGTTCAGCGCGAGGTAGTCTTGGAAGACATCAGGAGACAGGTGGCCGCAGGCGCGCGTCACATGACGTTTGGAGACGCGGACTTCCTGAACGGGCCCGGTCACGCGCTTGCCATCATCAACGACCTGCACCGCGAATATCCAGACCTGACTTATGATGTGACCATCAAGATTGAGCATCTCCTGAAGCACTGCGATCTTCTTCCCGCGCTGCGGGATACCGGTTGCTTGTTTGTGACCAGCGCGCTTGAATCGTTTGACGGCGAGATCCTTGAAATCCTCGATAAGCGCCACACCGCGGACGACGTCCGCCAGGTTGTCTCTCTGTTTGAAGAGGTGGGGCTGACGCTGAATCCCACCTTCGTCGCGTTCAGTCCCTGGACCACACTCGAAGGGTATCGTGATTTTCTGGCGACGATTCTTGAACTCAATCTCGTGGACAATGTCGCTCCCATCCAATATGCCATTCGACTGCTTGTCCCGGCGGGCTCGAAGCTGCTCGAACTCACTGGCGTGCGGCAGTTGGTCGGGGATTTTGACGAGGCCGCGCTGTGTTATCCGTGGGCCAACCCGGACCCAAGAGTCGATCGGCTTCATTCAGACGTGCTGGAGGTTGTGAAGGATTTCCAATCGAAAGGCAACAGCCGCCGGGAAATCTTCGGCGAAGTTTGGAAGCTGGCTCACGAAGTTTATGCGGCGCGAGCGCTCAATTCTCTCAGGGTTCTGGAATTGGACGAAATACCCCCGCGAGAGCTGCTCCCTTACCTGAGTGAACCGTGGTTCTGCTGAGCAGAGCCTACTGAGGAGCAGGCTGCTCCGATTCTGGTCTGAAGAAAGTCGATTTCGAAGGCGCGGAACGAAATTCGATTTGCCGGTCGAGAGTGGTCAGTCGCCGGAGGCAATGAAACTTCAAACTCAAGCGAGGCACCGATGAACGTCGACGAACAAGATGACACGACCATCTACAAGGTTGTGCTGAATCATGAAGAACAGTACTCGATATGGCCGGCGAGCCGGGAAAACCCCCTGGGCTGGAACGATGCAGGCAAGCAAGGCGCGAAGGCGGAGTGTCTGGCGTATATCGAGGAGCATTGGGTCGATATGAGGCCGCTGAGCCTCCGAAAGAAGATGGCGAAGGCTGCGCCGGACCTTCCGGCAGAAAAGCCAGACGGCCGGTAAATTACGGAGGGCCTATGCAACCACCCATGGTTACCACGGCGCTGGAATTACCCGGCTATACCGTCACGAAAAATCTCGGTGTGGTCCGCGGCATCACGGTGCGCTCCCGCTCGGTGGTTGGAAACTTTCTCGGCGGATTGCAATCAATCTTCGGCGGCAACATTACGATCTATACCGATCTTTGCGAACAAGCGCGATCCGAAACCTATCAGTTGATGTGTGAACACGCCCAAGCCGTGGGCGCCAACGCCGTTATTGCCATGCGCTATGATGCCACGGAATTGATGCCCGGCCTCACCGAAGTCTTATGCTACGGTACGGCCGTCGTTGTGGCGACCAGCAGATGATCTAATCGTCAAGGCCACTGAGACTTCCCGCCGGCGTTTGGGGGCGCGCTGAACTCCCCAGGCGATTGGAAGATATTCACCCTTACGCCAACAGCAAAAAACATGCGGCGTCCCAACTCCCAGCTAAAATCTAAAACGCGTGGAAACTGTGCTATCGTATCCGCACTCAAAATGGCGTCGAGCCCAGCATCCGGAGTGAGAACAGGGCGCTTTTCGGCGGAGGAGAAAGGTATGAACGCGCTAAAGCGAAGGCTTGTCAGTGCTCGCGGAATAGATGGTCTGCGACGGGCCGGTGAACAAACCATCCGAACGATTTCAATCAATCTCATCCTGGGACTGGCGCTGCTCTGTATTCCCGTGCCACAAATAAACGGCCAACAATCAAGCGCGCCGCCGGCCGCCACGCCGGGCTCTGTTAAACACGTGCTCGGTTTCGAAAACATCAAACCGAACGCCAATGGCGAACTGACCGTCCAGGGAGGCAAGCTGCAATTCAAAACCAGCAAAGCCAGGGCGGAAGTGAGTGTCGCATCCGTGCGGGATGTGTTCACTGAGGAGGACTTCCAAGAGACCATTGGGGGCATGGCAGGCACCCTGGCAAAAATGGCGGTACCCTATGGGGGCGGACGCGTTCTTAGTCTGTTCCGAGACAAGATTGATGTGCTCACGGTGGAATACCGCGACGCCAATGGCGGGCTGCACGGCGCAATTTTCACCCTTCCTCAAGGGCAGGCGCCCCCGTTGAAAAGACAATTGGTCGCGCAGGGCGCGCACACCAGCATTCCGTCGCGAGAATCGGCGAAGCCCGAGGAGAATAAGCAATGACAACTCAGATTCGAAGTGGGCTCGCGATTTGTTCCCGCCGGCGAAGTTTTTTTTCGGTCAGGCTCTTGCGCCCTTTGTGGAGGGCTGCTTCATCGCCGGTCGTTTTGCTGGTGGCCGCTTGCGCAGGTCTTCTGGGCGCTGGGAATCTTTTGGCAGTGGCCAGTTCCGCCGGGCAATCTTCCTCAGCAATTCCGGCGCACTCGGACAAAAGACTTTCCGCCTCCGCCATTCAAATCGAACCGGTTGAATTCGGCGATGTGAAGTTGCCTCCGGAGTTCCGCATCGCGGTCTACGAGCACCTCATCGAAGAAGTGAATAAATCGGGAAAATTTCAACGCGTCTATCGCAGCGGCGACCGCGCCGCCGGTGATGTGCCTGATCTTGTCATCCTGCGGATGAAAGTGAAAGGCTTTCAGCAAGGCGATGAGCGGACGCGCGAAGTGACCACTGTCGCCGGGGCAACTTCTGTCGATTTGGGCGTGCAAGTCACCGACCGAGCTGGCAAGGTGCTGGTTGACCGCGACGTGGAAGGTAAAGTGCGCTTCTTCGGCGGGAACCTGCGCGCCACTTACGATTTTTCCAAAAAGGTCGCTGATGTCCTACGCCAGAGTTTCTAACCGGTTTGAACCGCAAGGTTGATTCATTTGCAAGTCTCAATTGCGAGCCAGGCGCTGCGGACACGCTTCGCCGATGGTGTGGTTTCACCTCATTCTGTGAACGCGGCTGGCGACGGCAAACGCGGTGGCCCCGACTAGCGCGCCGGCCAAGGCACCAGCGTCATAGTGGTCCCGGCCTACGACAGTGGCAGCGACGCTGGCAACGTGCCCGCTGGGGAAAAGGCTTGCGTAATCTCCGCGAGAAAGTGGAAACAAGTTGGATATGACCAGAACCAAGGCGAAAAAAATGAAAAACACGCCCTCTGAGACTCGCAACGTCCGAGGCGAGTTGCTCACCTCGTTGAGGTTTTCAGCTTTGACGGGGCCGGCGCCGGAATTGATCACCAATTGATTTTTCCGTCGGCAGAATCTTTTCGCGCCGCCCGAGAACGACGATAAGCATGAACGACGCATCCTTTAGAGAGTATTGAGCGCCAAACTCTACCGATGGATCTCGTCGCTGTCTATAAGATGCAAACCGTGGGCGGGTTGGTCTCCACGCGGAGCATCCAATAATGGCGGCAACTGGAAAAAAATCCTTCAGACCGCAATCGCTGCAATTTTGATCCCCACGGCAGTTTGCGAAATCCGTTTTTACCGTAATGCTATAATGCCCGGCTGAATGAGCAAACGAATCGTGATTATCGAAGACGAGGCGGATATCGTAGAGCTCGTCCGTTACAACTTCCGCAAAGATGGTTTCGAAGTTCAAAGCTTCAGCCGCGGCAAGGAAGGCCTGGAACATTTGCGCCGCAACTCCGCCGACCTGGTGATCCTGGACATCATGCTTCCCGACCAGGACGGGTTTGAAGTTTGCAAGCGCCTGCGCGCCGAGCCGCGGTTGAAGTCGGTGCCGGTTATTTTTCTAACCGCAAAGGGCGAGGAGATCGACCGCGTGCTGGGCCTTGAAATTGGCGGCGACGATTACGTGGTGAAGCCCTTTAGCCCGCGCGAGCTGGTGGCGCGAGCCAAGGCGGTGATGCGCCGCCAGGAGCGCGCCGTCGAGACCGTCGAGATGATTGAAGCGGGCGACTTGCGGCTCGATTCACGCACTCATGAGGTGTCGGTGCATGGCCGCCGCGTTGAGCTGAGCACCCTGGAATTCAAGCTGCTTCACTTTCTGGCCTCCAACCCGCGGCGCATTTTCAGCCGCGACCGCCTGCTCGACGAAGTCTGGGGGCGCGATCGTTTTGTCACTCCGCGCACCGTGGACGTCCACATGCGCCGCCTGCGCGAAAAGGTGGAAGTGCGGGCGGACAAACCACTCTACCTGCAAACTGTGCGCGGGGCTGGGTACCGATTCTCCGGCAAGCCGGCGAGCGAGCCCGCGAACTGACAGTCGACTTCGCGGATTCTCATCCGGGACGCGATGAGAATTCCCGACGCCGCCCCATCTCCGTATGACTTTCCGCAGCGCCATTTTCCGCAAACTACTCTCCATCGCCACGTTGCTAATTGTCCTGACATTACTGATGCTGGATTTCTATCTAGGTCCCTACACAGCCCGGCAGCAAGTGGAGAGCGTTCAGCACCTGCTGGACGGCGAAGCACAAATTCTCGCGGGCGAACTCGAGACGGTTGCGCCGGGCCAGCTCGCGAATTGGGCAAGAGAAGCGGGTGCGCGTGCACGGGCGCGCGTCACGGTGATTGACCCGCGCGGCGTTGTGCTGGGGGATTCAGAGCACGACATTGAGTCCATGGAGAATCACGCCAACCGGCCGGAGATTCAAGACGCGCATCGAACAAAAAAGGGATCATCGATCCGCCACAGCAAGACCCTGGACCGCGATCTCTGCTATCTGGCCATTCTCGTGAACTATCGCGGCCAATCCGACTATGTGCTCCGGCTAGCGCTCCCACTCGAGGACCTGGATGCCGCCATTGCCGCGGTGCGCCGGCGAATTCTGGAAGCGTCCCTGCTCGTCGCGGTCATCGCGTTGGGAGTCGCCTATTATTTTTCGTTCACCTTCACCCGCCGTGTGAATCGCCTGCAAACCTTCGCGGAAAGGCTGGTGGGCGCGAACCCGCCCCGACCTCCATTGCCCGCTGAGAACGACGAGCTTGGCGCTTTGGGCCAATCATTGAATCGAATGTCGGTTCGCATTCGCGAGCTCGTCGACCGGTTAAGCCAGGAATCCGCCCAGCGAGAGAGTATTCTGGCCAGCATGATGGAGGGCGTCCTGGCCGTGGATAACGAGATGCGAGTCACCTTCTGCAATGTGTCGTTTTCGCGGGCTGTCGACTGCCGGTTTCCTGTCCCCGAGGGCCTGCCCTTGCTGGAGTTGATCCGCGAGCCCGATCTATTCGAAATGCTCAAGCGGGTTCTGAAGGACGGACAGTCTTTGAAACAGCGGCTGCAGCTCTCCGGCCCGGCATACCGTTCCCTGGAGGTTCAGGCGGCGCCGCTCGCCTCGCCCACGCGCCCGGGAGCGATTGCCATCTTGCACGACATCACGGATCTGGAACGTCTGGAGCGCATCCGAAAAGATTTCGTGGCCAATGTCTCCCACGAGCTGCGCACACCCTTGACGGCGATTCGAGGGTATGCTGAGACACTTCTGGATGGCGCGCTGGACGACCAGGACAATAATCGGAGATTTCTCGAAATCATCAAAGCCCACGCCATCCGGCTCAACAATATTTCCGCGGACCTTCTGGTCTTGTCCGAACTCGAATCCGGCCGGCCGCAGGCGGAGCCGGAGCGCATTTCGGTTCGCGCCGCGGTGGAATCCGCGCTGCGCACGGTGGAGGCCGAAGCGCGGGTTCGCGGTGTGGGTTTGAGAGGCGAGCAACTGATTGAAGCGGAAGTGATGGGCGATCGCGTGAGGCTGGAGCAGGTGCTGGTGAATCTGCTCGACAACGCCATCAAGTTCAACCGGCCGGGCGGCGATGTCTGGGTGGAGACGACTCGGGCGTCCGGGGGCCTGGTGCGCATCGTGATTGCCGACACGGGAATCGGAATCCCGTCCGAGGACGTGCCGCGCATTTTTGAGCGGTTCTATCAAGTGGACAAAGCGCGCTCGCGCGCCGTGGGTGGCACGGGCCTAGGGCTTTCCATCGTCAAGCACGTGGTCGAACGCATGAACGGAACGATTCACGTGGAAAGCCTGCTGGGCAAGGGCTCCAAGTTCATCGTTCAGCTTGCCGCGGTTTAGCTCCGCACCTGGCCGGACATTTTCGCCATCTGGCGCCTGTTCTGCAGGACGCGCCCTCTGGTGGTGGTGTCATTTGAAATCAGATCCTTTTCGCAGCACTGGTCATTCCCGCGAAAGCGGGATTCCAGTCCGTCGTCGGCGAGCTTCGAATGGCTTGCGGAGTAGATTCCTGCCGGCGAGGGAATGACTGTACCTGTGAGTGCCTGCGTCTCGCAAATGACACCGATACCCTCCCTTCCGGGCTTGCTCGTTTCGGCAAAGCAGCCTAGAATGCCGAAGTAATTTTCACGGAGTTCGAACCTACTTTTACCAAGAGGTGCGGGCGTGCACTTGATTCCTCACGATGTGAAGTTTTTCGACCTATTCACCGAGCAAGCTGAGAATATCCGCGAAGCCGCCCAAAAACTCGTTGACCTTTTTGAGGAATTTCGCGATGTCGAAAAACGGGTGGCCGAAATTAAGTTTATTGAACATAAGGGAGACCAACTCACTCACGGTTTGATGATGAAGTTGAACAAGACGTTTATTACTCCGATCGACCGCGAGGACATTCATGCCCTGGGCTCCGCCCTCGACGATGTCCTCGACCTTGTGGATGCTGCCGCCGACCGCATCATCATCTACAAGGTCAAGGCGGTGACCCCGGGCGCGAAGCAGCTCGCAAAAGTTATCCTGCACGGCGCGGAAATCATGGTCAAAGCGGTGGCTCAATTGCATAAGCCACAAAACATCCTTGAATACTGCGACCAACTTACGCAACTGGAAAAGGATGCCGACCGCATCAAGGGCGAGTGCATCGCCCGCCTCTTCGAGGACTCCGCCGAACCCAT
>Ga0207055_1113_pt1 | contig 17129 bp, 22 predicted proteins | sample Alteio_BWMinCont_57_FD_153293 | JGI IMG/M metagenome (GOLD analysis project Ga0207055, IMG submission 153293) | Enriched cells from forest soil in Barre Woods Harvard Forest LTER site, Petersham, Massachusetts, United States -... | ecosystem: Environmental > Terrestrial > Soil > Temperate forest >...
TAATCATGGGTCTAATAAAACACAAATTGCCGTTTTGGCCAAGTGGCGAGCCGCAGCAATTACCGCTATAAGAAACACATGTCATCACAAACCATGCACGCCATGCTTTGCAGCTCACCGGGTGGTCCGGATGTTTTGCAATGGGCCGAAGCGCCGATGCCCATTCTGGCAACCGGCGATGTATTGATCAAAGTTGCAGCCGCTGGTCTTAATCGTGCCGATCTTTTGCAGCGTCAGGGAAAATATCCGCCACCGCCCGGCGCCAGCCCTATCATCGGGATGGAAGTTTCCGGAGCGATCGCGGCGCTTGGCCCCAATGTTAAACGCTGGAAAGTCGGCGATAAAGTTTGCGCCTTGTTGTCGGGTGGCGGTTATGCGGAATATGTCGCGGTACCGGAAGGGCAATGTTTACCTGCACCTGCCAATTTATCGCTGACTGAAGCGGCGGCCTTGCCGGAATGTATTGTCACTGTTTGGGCGAATGTTTTTGAGATCGCAGCGTTAAAGCCTGGTGAGACAATTCTTGTCCATGGCGGGTCGAGCGGGATTGGCACCACGGCGATTCAGATGGCAAAGATTCTCGGCGCAAAAATATTTGTGACGGTCGGTAGCGAGGCAAAAGCCGAGGCCTGCCGTAAACTGGGTGTAGATCTTGTGATCAATTACAAAACCGAAGACTTTGCCGCCGCCGTTCTGAGCGCTACGAACAATTGCGGTGTCGATATCGTACTCGATATGGTGGGCGGCGATTATCTTGCGCGCAACCTGTCGGCCCTCGCGCCTTTCGGTCGGCATGTCAGCATCGCAACGCAGCAGGGCAGCAAGGCAAATGTCGATTTACGCCCGATTATGCAAAAACGCCTGATAGTGACTGGCTCAACCTTGCGGGGGCGGGCGGCGGAAGAAAAAGCCCGATTGGTGCAGGAAGTCGAAGCCAAAGTCTGGCCGTGGGTGATTTCTGGGCAGCTCAAGCCGCTGATATACAAGGTATTTCCAATAAAAAACGCCACCGAGGCACATAAAGTGATGGAAACCGGCGCACATATTGGTAAGATTGTCCTCGAAGTCGCCGCCTGAATACAGGCTAGCGCCGATCCAAGGAAAACATGGCTCCAGGATCGTTCGGTCGCGAAGCGCGTCCGGATAACGAAGAGGTTTGTTTAAAGGAGAAGAAAATGGCTATGCCTTTAATGCCGAAAGCGACCGCCGTATGGCTGGTTGAGAACACAACGCTGACATTCGAGCAGATCGGCGAATTCTGCGGTCTGCATAAACTGGAAGTGCAAGCGATTGCCGACGGCGAAGTGGCCATTGGCATCAACGGCATGGACCCGGTTCTCAGTGGCCAGTTGACGTTAGAAGAAATCAAGCGTTGCGAAGAAGATCCTCGTGCGCGTCTCAAAATGGTGAAGAGCGATTTGCCGCAGCCTGTCATGCGTACCAAGGGCCCGCGTTACACGCCGGTGTCCAAGCGCGCTGACAAGCCAGATGCCATTGCCTATCTCATCAAGACCTATCCCGAACTGCTTGATGCGCAAGTGGCGCGGCTGCTTGGCACCACCAAGGATACGATTGCAAAAGTCCGTGATCGCACACACTGGAATTCGGCGAATATCAAGCCGCACAATCCGGTTCTGGTCGGTCTGTGCAAACAGTCCGATCTGGATGCCGCGTTAAAGCGCGCTCAGCGCCGTGTTGCCCGCGAACAAAAGAAAGCCGGCAAGGTTGCGGCACCTGAACAGGCGAATGATCAGCCGCAGGAGCAACCCGCCGACCTTGGCACGCAGGATCAACCGGATATCGATCCGGAAGCCATGATTCGCGGAATGGGTTAAACCAGTCTATCTACTGGGTGGATATTTGCGGTTTAACGGGCTGTTTATAAATATGGCTTGTAAATCTTGCATACCATTATAGGCTTTAGTCGTTGTTATTCGACTGAGGGCGTCACTATGCACAACTCTTCCGGTCAGCGGTTAATTCGTACTTTCTTCCGAGCGGCTGTAACATCGCTTATGTTGTCTTACGTGTTACCCTTGTCTCCCGTCAGCGCACTTGTGTCCGGTTTTTTTGGTGTAGGAACAGATGTGGCGTCGCGTGTTCCCCCACAGGCACCCCCGCCGAGAGATGCGGCCAGTGATTTAAGGCCGCCCGATTACACACCATAAATAAATTGCAGAAAACAAAACGGCTCGATCTTGATGATCGAGCCGTTTTTCTTGGAGGAGAAATAAGAAAAACTACGCAGCCTGTCGCTGATCGCCATTGATCAGGCGGCTCATCTCATCCTTCAAATGTAGTTTTTCCCGTTTCAGTTGATGTAGTAATGTCTCGTCTGGTGCAGGGCGGGCCTCTTCCGCCAGTAATTTCATATCGATTTCAAAGTGACGTTTTTTTAAGGACTGAATTCGCTGCTCCAGCGCCATGGTAACCTCCGCGTTATGAAGTTTCGGGGTACGTGAAGCCTTTATCATAACACGACTCACCCCAGTTTAGGCGAACAAGAAGGTGTCTTTTTGCACTGCGTTTCGTAATAAATAGTCTCCTGATATACGAGTTTTATGAGTTTTTTCAGCCGCTTGGTAAAATTCCCTTAACCATATCGTCAGATAATGGTCCCATCGGCCTGTCCTTGGCCGAACTTGGCGCTTCTTAAGAAAATTAGCAGTATTCTTTCTCGGGGGTCATACCCTTGTGGGTAGGTTGGATTGGTGAGGCCGTTATGTTGTTGATGACTGCATCGGATGAAGCCGAGCTGGAAAATTGGCGCAAACATTTTGGCAATTGCCAACTGTCCGCGAAAAAAATGCGTCCGCAGTCAAAGATGGAAGACGTGCTGCCACGGCTGCCCAATATCATGTCGCTTCTGATCCGCACGCGATTGAAAGCCGGTGGCTGGCTGGGCCCCATGTGCCTATCGGGGGAAGAAATCACCGAAATTTTAAGTGCCAGTAAAATGGCGCGGCGCGAGGTTATGGTGCTGTTGTTGGACGTCGCCTCGGCCATGGCGCATGTCACCGGCGACGGCAATCATATCGGCGCCATACTCGAAGCTGAATCCGGCGCGATGTATGTGGGGGCTCCCGTTGCATGGCAAGGCAAAGGCGTTAAATTTTCTGCGCACGGTGTTCAGACTGCTTTAATGAACGCCTGGCATCAGGACGAGACAAAATTCCGCACCTTGATGGTGGAAACGCCGCCCTGTGCCTGTTGCCGCCAGTTTTTGCGCGAGACATGGGATTGGGGCTCGATCAAAATCGAATGCGCAGAAGATGGCCCGCATTCATTGAAAACGGGTGCCATAAAAGAAATCGAATTCGATCAGAAGGGACTAAAAATCGGTGGACCTAAGGGCCGCCTGATGGGCGAGGGTAAGCGCGGCATCAATATCGGCAAATCTGATGCGAATGAATTGATCAACAAGGCGGCCGAAGCGGCGGCAATGTCTTATGCCCCTTATTCGAAAAATTTTGCGGGGCTCGCCTTGCGCACCAAACGCGGCTCCTTACATCAGGGGCGTTATGCTGAATGTAGTGCGTCAATTGCGGGCGTGATGGCGATTGAATCTGCGCTCATTAATGTAGTGCTCAGCAACGAATCTATCGCTGACATTACCGATATCGTCCTGATCGAAATGCGCGGCACCGTGACGCAATTCTCTCCCACGCAAAAACTGGCCCAAGCGCTGGGCGGCATTCCGTTCCGTTTCCTGATGGCGGGTGGTTAAACCTTATCTCCCAAACAAATGCCGAGGCCGCGCGCGGTTTTGACGAGCGAGCCTTGCTTCTCGACTTCCTGATTATGTTTTACGACATCAGCGATGGCGACATCGACCACTTGCCGGTTCGACCACGCGACCATGCGGTCGAACTTGCCGGCCTTGATCAGATCAACCGCGTGTACGCCGAACGCCGCCGCAATCAACCGATCTTGCGCGCTCGGCTGGCCGCCGCGCTGCACATGGCCCAGCACCGTTACGCGCGTTTCTGCCTGACATAAATCCGCGATTTGCGCGCCGATGACATGGCCGATGCCGCCAAGGCGTTTTTGTCCGCCGTAAAGCTCGTTCATCTTGCGGCCACCTTCATGCGTGCGTACAGCTTCCGATACCACGACCAGCGCAAAATTCCGGCCGCCCTTGCGCAAGGACTTGATGTGATCCGCTACAATTTGAATGTCGTAAGGAATTTCGGGGATCAGAATAACATCCGCGCCGCCTGAAATACCTGCGGCGAGGGCAATGTGCCCAGCATCGCGGCCCATGACTTCCAGAACCATAATACGGTCATGGCTGGCTGCCGTCGGTTGCAGGCGGTCGAGTGCTTCGGTGGCGACAGCGACAGCGGTATCAAAGCCGATGGATTCTTCCGTCAGGCAAACATCATTGTCGATGGTTTTTGGGATGCCAACCAGCGGGATGCCGCCGACCTTCGAAAGATGTTGTAAAATTTGCAGGCTGCCGTCGCCGCCGACGCCGATGAGCGCGTCGCATTTCAGTGAACGAAATCCATCCACCATTTCCTGCGACAGATCCTTGATGGTGCCGTCTGGCATGGGCCAGGCGAACGGGTCGCCCTTGTTGGTGGTGCCGAGAATGGTGCCACCCTGCCGCATCATGATCGTATCGACGTTTTGGGGGTGTAGTGGCATGGTCTGGGGCGGACGGCTCAGCAGCCCATGTGCGCCTTGCTTGATGCCAATGACTTCCCAGTTAAGGGATGCCGCGCGCAACACAACCGCGCGGATCACGGCGTTGAGCCCGGCGCAATCGCCACCGCTGGTCAAAAGTGCGATTCGCTTGCTGGGAAATGTCATAAGGCAACCTCGGAGGAACAGCGGATAGGCCTTTGGTTCAACAGGGAATCAGGCCGATCAGAAGATTGGCATAAAACAGGTTTTTCTGCTATGGAGAGCGCCCCGGAACGAAGAAAACAACCGTTTTATGAACGAACAGGAAGAATTAATAGAGCGCCTTGCGCATATGAAGTCGGAACATCGCGACCTCGACGACGCCATTCTGGCGCTGTCGCAACGCGGCGTACCGGACATGGTTCAGCTGCAACGCTTGAAAAAGCGCAAGCTGATCCTACGCGATGAAATCATGAAAATAGAAAACAAGCTGTTGCCGGATATTATTGCCTGACGGTTTTTTAAGAAGATTTAGATTTTTTGTAAAGGCAACTGATATTTTAATTGAGGCCACAATGATAGATTTTTCTGACCAAATCATTTCGGCTGAAGAGGGCGTGCGGCTTTTGACGAGGCGGTTCATAACGCACTGATCGCCATATGTGAGGGGCTCGGAATTAAGGATGCTCAGCCAGAAAGACCTCGCTCGGGTAGTCCGCTCATTAGGCTTGGGCTTTTGTTGCGGTGGCTTTTGTGACCATTTGTGCCGCTTCTTTCAGTCCCGTCGCTATATCTTCGTTTTCGCGGAAGGTATAGGCGCCGTAGCTGATTTCCAGATTCAGCTTGCAGCCGTGAATCTCATCAAGTTTTTCGCGCAGGGTTTGCGACAGCCGTTCGCCTTTTTTCCACGCGGCGGCATTGTCGCATCGCACCAGCAAAACACCGAATTCGTCGGTCGCCAATCGGCCTGCGACGTCGGAGCCGCGAACGCTGGACATAAGAACGTTACTGATTTCATGGATCGCGGCGTTGGCAACCGACTTGCCGTAACGCGTGACAACCTCCTCCAGATTTTCGAAATCGAAATAGAGGACGCTGGAAGTGCCACCGTAGCGTTCATCGAATGCAAGCATGCGGGCGACTTCGCGATTGAATTCGGGCCGTGTTAAAATCGACTGGTTTGCTTCTTCCGCTGGTTCGCGTTGCAATAATTCGACACGCTTTTCCAGCTCCTTGATTTGATGACGCATGTCAACCACTTCGCCGCGCAGCTGGTTCCACACTTGACGCTGCTGGGACGTCAGGGTCGCATCAGCGAGCCAGTCAATGGTGGGGTCGAGGGGCTTTGTCATATCAACATGGGAAAAATCAGGCGGGGCCCCGACAGCTGCTTAATTCAGGGATCGGCAACAAGTGTCTATGTATTTCCTGAAAAACAGGTTAAAACGGCGGGCAGGGAGAGGTCGATATGCCTTTAAAACGCAAAAAAACTGCCAAAAAGCTCATCAAAAATCGTTCAACAGGCCCGCTTGTCGGTATTACCATGGGCAGTCAGTCGGATTGGGAAACGATGCAACATGCCGCAGGCGTCCTCCATGGCTTCCGGATTCCGTTTGAAGCCGTGATTGTTTCGGCTCACCGCACGCCGCAACGGCTGGTTTCTTACGCATCGACAGCGGCAACGCGCGGATTGCAAGTGATCATTGCGGGCGCCGGCGGCGCTGCACATTTGCCGGGCATGATTGCCTCCCTCACGACGTTGCCGGTTTTCGGTGTTCCGGTGCAAAGTAAATCGCTCAACGGTCTCGACAGTCTGCTTTCCATTGCGCAAATGCCTGCGGGCGTTCCGGTGGGGACTTTAGCGATAGGGCAGGCGGGGGCAGTCAATGCGGGATTGCTCGCGGTATCGGTTCTGGCGTTGCAGGATAAAATCCTGGCGCAGGAATTGCGCAACTGGCGTACGGCGCAAACGGCGTCGATTGCCTTAAAGCCCAAAAGTCAGCGCAAGAAGAAATGAAAACAGTTCCACCCGGTTCAACGATCGGTATTCTTGGCGGCGGCCAATTGGGCCGCATGACGGCGTTAACAGCGGCGCGCTTAGGTTATCGCTGCCATATTTTTTGTCCCGATAAAAACGAACCGGCGGTGGCCGTGGCTGCAGCGCATACGCAAGGATCGTTCACCGATCACGTTGCGCTAGAAAAATTTGCCAAAGAGGTTGATGTCGTAACCTTGGAATGGGAAAATGTTCCCCTGGAAGCGCTAGAAATTCTAGCCCCTCACGTCGTTGTACATCCGGGCGTGAATGTCTTGCGTGTGGCCCAAGACCGTGCGCAGGAAAAAACGTTCGCCCGCAGCATCGATATCGGTACCGCCGATTTCATCGTGGTGAATTCCGCTGCCGAACTGGAACAAGCTTTAAAAAGTTTCCCGTTGCCGGCAATTTTGAAATCTACCCGCATGGGCTATGACGGCAAAGGCCAGGTGAAAATCACCCAAGGCATGAAAACCGACACGGCGTGGAAGGAAATGGGTGGTCGCGTTGGCATTCTGGAAGCCTTTGTCGATTTCGCTTGCGAAGTTTCGGTGATCGTCGCCTGCCGTGAAGACGGTGCGATGGTTTCGTATCCGGCTGTTGAGAATATTCATCGCAACCATATTCTGGCGGAGACGCATGCGCCCGCGAACATTGATCCGGCGATTGCTAAAGAAGCCGAACATCTCGCGCGCAAAATGGCGGAAAAACTTAACGTCGTCGGCTTGCTGGCGGTCGAGATGTTTGTGCTGAAACAACCCAACGCCAAGGGCAAGCGCGTCCTGATGAATGAAATCGCACCGCGCCCGCATAATTCCGGTCACTGGACAATGGATGCCTGCGCCTGTGGCCAGTTCGAGCAATTGATACGGGCGATTTGCGGTTTGCCACTAGGCTCGATTTTGCCACATTCACGTGCTGTGATGCATAATCTGATCGGTGATGAAGTCCACCGCTGGACGCAACTTATGCAAGACCCTCAAGCTTGTGTGCATCTTTACGGCAAGACCGAAGCCCGCCCGGGCCGCAAAATGGGCCATGTGACTTACCTTAAAGGCGCATGGTAAATTGATAGTCTAAGTTCGAAGCTTCCAAGCTGCCGCCTACACCAAAGACTAAAAACCAAGATTCGTAACCCACGTTCAAGGAGAGCATCATGTTAAAAGGCAAATCGGCAATCGTCACGGGTTCCACCAGCGGCATCGGTCGCGGCATCGCGCATGCGCTTGCGAAAGAAGGCGTGAACGTCATGACTAACGGTTTTGGCGATACACCGGAAACAATCGCCACGGTTAAAAGCGAAATCACCGCTTTCGGTGTGAAGGCTGACTATAACCCCGCGGATGTTAGTAAGCCGGAGCAAATCGATGCTATGATTGATGCGACTGTTAAATCATTTGGCGGTCTCGACATTGTTGTCAACAATGCCGGTATTCAATTCGTGTCGCCGATTGAATCTTTCCCGCTTGAAAAATGGGATGCCATTCTTGCCACAAATCTATCCTCGGCCTTTTACACGTCGCGCCGTGCCGTGCCCTTGATGCGTAACAAAGGCTGGGGTCGTATCATCAACATTGCCTCGGCGCATGGACTTGTCGGCAGCGAAGATAAATCGGCTTATGTCGCCGCCAAACACGGCATCGTCGGTCTTAGCAAGGTTATTGCGTTGGAGACCGCCAAGGACGGCATCACCTGTAACGCGATTTGCCCGGGCTGGGTTTTAACCCCATTGGTACAAAAGCAGATCGACGATGCCGCCGCCAAAGGTGGCGTGTCTAAAGACGAAGAAGCCAAAAAGTTTCTGGCTGAAAAACAACCCTCGATGCAATTCGTGACACCAGAAGAAATTGGCGGGCTGGTTGTATTCTTATGCTCCGACGCCGCGCAGCAAATGACCGGTTCCGCCTACAGCATTGATGGTGGCTGGGTCGCTCAGTAAAATATGTCTTCTGCTAACCACTGGCTTCTGTTTGCGCTTGGCTCGGCTTTCTTCGCTGCTTTGACGGCAGTTCTTGGTAAGCTGGGCGTTGCAGAGATTAATTCCAATCTCGCTACGCTTATCCGTACTGTCGTCATCCTGGTGATGATTGCCGGTATTGTGACGTTGCGTAGTGAATGGCAACCGGCTAGCAAGATACCGTCTTATGGCCTCCTCATGTTGGTTTTATCCGGTATCGCCACGGGCTTGTCATGGCTGTGTTATTACCGTGCCTTGCAATTGGGGCAGGCATCGAAGGTGGCGCCGATTGATAAGCTCAGCGTCGCATTGGTGATTTTATTCTCAATTTTATTTTTGAACGAAACGCTGACCTGGAAAGTGGCGCTGGGCGGTGGCCTCATTACGGCAGGCGCCGTGTTGCTGGCGCTTTAATCAGCCCGCCTTCTGCGGCCTGATCCCCGACACCTGACTTCTTATTTCCTGCATATGCGCGTCGAGCACACCGAGGGTGGCAACAAGCTCCGTCAGAATTTGGGTTTGCTGTTCCATTTGTTCTTGCGTATCGCGCGCGATGGTTGGTGCTTCTGGCTTTGCCTCGTTGTTAAGGCTGGTGATGCGCGTTTCAAGCCGGTCGATTTGTTGCGTAATCAACTGTGTTAGATTGGTGCGCGTGGCATCGATATGGGCGGTGAGTTTCTGCCACTGTTCTGTCGAGGCTTCCATAACGACAGGTGCCGTTGGCCTTGTCTGTGCTACATCCGTTTGAATATTGATAACCATATTGGTGAGTTGTTCGCGCATCTGCGACAGGCTGCGCACTGTTGTTTCGAACCCTGTCTTGATTTCGACCAGCAGATTATTGGCAAAAGCCGGTTCGCGCGCCGAGGTTTCAGTGGCTTGGCTCAGCGAGGCCAATTTATCCGTCATGTTGCCAACTTGCCTGACCAGTTCATTCAGTTGGTCGCGGTTCTGCTCGGTGACCGATTGTGTTTTGCCGAACACGTCATTGGCGTGTTCCACAAGCCGAGTGCCGAATTCATCCAGTTTAGTGCTGATCTGGCCGATGGTTTCATCGAACCTGCTTTCTTCTTCGCGCAAGTTGTCGGCAGCGGATGACAAAGTCTGTGCCGTCGTTGTCGATTGTGACAAAAGACTATTGCTATGCGTGGTAAGCAATTCGATTTGCGCTTGTGCCGCTTTGGTTTGCTCTTCCACATGACCGGCCAGTTTGAATTGTGCGGCTTGCAGCGAGGCAATCAGCTGTTCGATTTGCTTTATGTAATCGGCCGCCACGGTTGGTTGTTGCAGGCTCTGGTTCAGCCGTTCAATCGCGTCATTCAGGCGGCTTTGAGTGCTTTCGGTCGTTTCCGATAATACCTTGCCACTGGCTTGTAGTAGATTGACGGCGCCAAACAAGCGTCCGCCCAGATCATCGGCAGTAGTAGAAAATTTCTTGATTGCGGCGTCGCTTTGCTCGGCGCTGGATTTTAAACTACGTTCGGACAGGTTTAGCGAATGCAAGGCTTGCGCTACCTGTTTGCCGGTCAGTTGCGTAATTTCAGAGAGGCCTTGTGCGCGCTCCTGTAAGTAGGGAACGATGCGGTTCAGCTGATCGGCCGCATGTTCCTGTGCGTTCTTCAGGCTTTGTGCGCCGCCTAGAATATCTTCCAGTACATGTTTGACCTGTTGGCTGCCGTCCTGGCCGCGTTGCAGAATGTTATGCAAGACGCTTTCAACGCTGGTTGATATTTGCGCAATGGCTTCTTGCTGTTTGTTGATCGTGTCGGTCAGAGATGTCGCTTGCTGCCGCACTTGTTCGGAATCGCGAGTGATCAATTGCATCATTGCTTCGAACAGTGACCGCGTATTGCCTTCAAAACGAATGCGTACTGGCCCTTGTTCACTGAGCAGCGACATATCCGGCAACTGACTGAAATGATAACGCGCCAGATCAACGGTGCGGGCGAGGTCGCCGATAGCATCTTGCCGTTCCATGCCCCAGATGGAGGTGCGCATATCGCCGCGCGCCATGTTCTTCACGCTTTGCGTCAGGGCGCGCATCGGCGCCGAATGACGACCGCGTAATGTCAGGTACACACCGGCAGACATTGCCGCCGCTATAATCAAACTACACCAGCTAACCAAAGTCAGCAGCATCGCCCAGACTTGCAATTGATTATGCGCCGCCAGCCGATTGGTATTGCTGGCGCTGGTAAGTCGCGCATCAAGCACGGGCAGGGCGGCATAAAGTGGCGTGAGGTCAGTCACGGTAAAATTGGTGGCGGGATCGGTGGTTGATTTTTCCGCTTTCTGCAGCACCATTCCAAAAGTGGTGACGATGGCTTGCAGATCATGCCGCGTTTCGGCGGAGGTTTTTTCTGGCAACCGCACGACCATATCGTTGGCGGTTTTCAATTGCGCTTTCATGTCCGGCAGTGCGGCTGTGTCGTGCGTGGCGGCAAAAGTCTGGGCTGGACCGATAAAGCCGCTATAGCCAAGACTGCGGCGCAGTTTTTCAATCACTTCCTGATCGCCGGAAAGCGTGGCTTCCGGCGCGGTCAGTGCCGTCTCGGCACGGTCCAGTTCATACTTTAAATAACCGGCGAGGCCGATCATCGTCACGCATACAAAAACAATCAGCCCGAGAAACGGGCCGGTGAAGCGTCCAACGCTGGGTGATGAAGGCGGTAACGAATTGGTCATAAAGCCGCTCAGGAAGAATGGCCGGATCACCTAGTATGGTAAATTCTCCAGAAAAAAGCAATTTCTTCAATGGAGTAGGGAAGAGTCCTAAGAAGGTGGATAAGCTGTTGGGATTACAGTCTTTGCATCTCAAGCAAACCCCAGCCAAACCGCTAGTGCACGGTTGACAGCAAGCATGGTTTCGTTTTCCAGCCTGCCGAAAACGATACCACACTTCTTGCTTGGGATCGTCTGTGCTTTATCGATCATGACTTGGGATTTATGTCGCAATCCGTTTCCGGACGTCGGCGGTATTTCGATACGAAATAGGGGTGCCTCCCGCAATTCACTTGTTACAGGAAGAATGGTGACGGAGGGGTGTTCGGCAAACAAATCCGACTGAATGATAAGCGCAGGGCGAGGTTTACCGTAAGCACCTTGCAGCGCAATTGAAACCAGATCACCGCGCTTCATGCTTTCCAGCCGTCACGATCAGCAATTTCTTCCATCCAGCGGATCGTCTCAACTTCGTGCGGATCCTTCCGCAGAAGGAGGGACTGTCGGCGGCATTCTGCGGCGAAGCCCTTGCGCCGTGTATCCGGCACCCAAATCTGCACCGGACGCAACCCGCTTTTCCGCAAATTTTTGCGATGCTTTTGCACACGTTCGGCGATACCGGGCATCAAAGGCTCCATTTGTTACATGAAACATTATATGCCGAAGTGTTGTTACATGCAACAAAAAAATTACCTATGGTATTCAATAGGTAACCCTCAATCACTCCCCGTCCGCGATATCCGGGCTTCGCGATGTACGGATATACCTAGCAGAAGGCCGCAGCCGATCAGAAGCGTCAGCATCGCCGTGCCGCCATAGGAAACAAGCGGCAGAGGAATACCGACCACCGGAATAAGCCCGGTGACCATCGCTACATTCACAAATACATAAAGAAAGAAACTGGTAGTCAGACCAAACGCCGCCAGCCGCCCGAACTGATTGCGGCAGGTGAGCGCGATCATATAGCCGTAAGCCAGCAGCAAGAAATAAAGCAACAGCAGAAATAACGCGCCGAACATGCCGAATTCTTCCGCCAGAACCACGAAGATAAAATCAGTGTGCTTTTCCGGTAAAAATTGCAGCTGGCTCTGTGTGCCTTGACCGAAGCCCTTGCCGAACAATCCACCGGAACCAAGCGCGATCTTGGATTGCAAAATGTTATAACCAGCGCCGAGCGGATCGGCCCCTGGGTTCAGGAACGTCATTAATCGCGCTCGCTGGTAATCATGTAAATGATGCCATGCGATAGGTAAAACAGCGGCAGCCAGCGCAATGACGATGATAAATTTCCACCACCGCACGCCGCCCGCGAAAAACACCGCGCCGCTGGCCAACATCAACAACATCGCGGTACCGAGATTGGGTTGCAGCAACACCAACCCCACCGGCACCAGAACCATCAATATCGGCGCCACCAGTTTGATCGGATGCCCGATATCTTCCAATGATAGGCTGTGAAAATATTTTGCCAGCGCCAGCACCAGCGCGATTTTCATCAATTCCGATGGCTGAATGACGAAAAAGCCGAGACTGATCCAACGCTGTGCGCCCATGCCGATATGACCCATCACCTCGACGACTACCAGCAGGAACAGCATCACGCCATATAAAGGGTACGCGATACGCAGCCAGATGCGAATATCGACCAGCGCAATTATGATCATCAGGCACAGCCCGATAATAAAGCGCGATAATTCAGCACCTGCCCAGGGCGACCAGCTTTTGCCGCCGGCGGAATAAAGTAGGGCGATGCCGATCAGGCCAATGGCCACGATCAGCAGAACCAAACCCCAGTTAATATGCCGGAGCTTGTCGCCTATACTTAAATGATCGGCTGAGGAAAGACGGGACATGAGTAAACCTGAGATTCAGACGAGGTAAGCGGACGTTTTTAGCACATACTACTGGCATTATAACGATTGTTTTTGTTTCGAGGTTTGCTAGATTTTGATAATAGATTCTAACGAAGAGGATAATTCAATGGCTGATAATATTGATGATAGAAGAGAAGGGGTGCCGATCTATAAAGGAGAAATAGGTTATCTCAACACACCCAGTGGAAAATTGGTGCCATATGACCCCGATCCTGTATTTCAAAAGAAATGGAGCGAATTTGTAAGAGAAGCCGCCAAGCATGCCGGTGATGGCGCACGTGCAAATCTAACAGGGCATAGAAGCAATAATGAAGGTCCTTCCTTTAGGTAGGAAATTTTTTATCAATCGTTAAGATGAGGCCAAGATGCAAGCCGCCATTATCGTTTTCCCCGGTTCGAACCGCGAGCGTGACGCCGCCATGGCGCTGGAACGTGCGATGGGCAAAAAACCGCAAATCGTCTGGCATGGCGACAGCGAATTACCCAAAGTTGATCTCATCGTCCTGCCGGGCGGCTTTTCTTACGGCGATTATCTGCGTACCGGCGCGATGGCGGCTCATTCGCCGATCATGCGCGAAGTGATAGCCCGCGCCAAAAAGGGCGTGCGCGTCTGGGGTATTTGTAATGGCTTCCAGATTTTATGCGAAACCGAATTACTGCCGGGAATTTTGCTACGCAATGCCAGCATGAAATTTGTTTGCCGTCAGGTGACGCTACGGGTCGAAAATACCGACAGTGATTTCACGCGCCTCTGCAAGCCGAAGCAGGAAATGAAAGTCATCGTGGCGCACGGCGACGGCAATTATTTTGCCGAACCTGATACGCTGAAAGAAATGAAGGACAATAACCAGATTGCCTTCCGTTATCTGGATAACCCTAACGGTTCGATCGAGGATATCGCGGGCGTGTTTAACAAATCACGCAACGTCCTTGGCCATATGCCGCATCCCGAAGACGCGGTTGAGCCGATGCATGGCAGCACCGATGGCGCCATCATGTTCGAAAGCATTGCGAAAGCACTCGCGGCATGAAGAAAATCATGAAGTATTTCGCAATTTTTATTCTGACGAGCGTGGTTGCGGGGCCAGCATGCGCGGTAGATGACCAGTCGCAGACCGTTACAACTCCTGCAGCCTCTCCGACCACCAGCGCTTATCAGGCATATGTTGAAAGAGCTGAGAAAAGATCGGACGAAACCCACGAAAAAAATATGGCACTCCTTCAAAGAACCGAAAAGGATATTGAACGCCAAGAGGCAGATTGGGATCGCTTCGAAAAAATACTGGCTACATGGGAACGCCAACAGGCAGAATACCAGACCTATCTGGATTCTCTCAAGCACTCTGACAAGTAATTTACATCCCTGCAAACAAATCCGTCGACAGATAACGTTCGGCAAAGGACGCCAGAACCACAACGATGGTTTTGCCTTTCATCTCCGGGCGCGCCCCGATCTTTAATGCTGCTGCAACGGCAGCGCCCGATGATATTCCACCCGGAATGCCTTCCTCTTTCGCCAGCTTGCGCGCCGTTTCAAAAGCGGTGTCGTTGCTGACTGTAACAATCTCATCGATGATGCTGGTATCCAAAACTTCCGGCACGAAACCAGCGCCGATACCCTGAATCTTGTGCGGTTTGTGCGTGCCACCCGAAAGCACCGGACTATCTTCCGGCTCAACCGCTACAATGCGAACCGAAGCCTTACGGGCTTTCAGTACTTCACCCACGCCCTGAATGGTGCCGCCGGTGCCGACGCCGGCCACAAACACATCGACCTTGCCGTTCGTGTCGTTCCAGATTTCTTCGGCTGTCGTATTCCGGTGAATAGCAGGGTTCGCCATATTGGTGAATTGTTGCAGCATCAGCCCTTTGGGGGTGGACGCGACAATTTCCTCGGCACGCGCGATGGCGGCTTTCATGCCGCCAGCTGCTGGCGTCAATTCAAGCTCGGCCCCCAGAAGTTTCAGCATCTTGCGCCGTTCCATCGACATGCTTTCCGGCATGGTGAGGATCAAGCGATAACCGCGCGCTGCCGCGATGAAAGCGAGGGCGATGCCGGTGTTGCCCGAAGTGGGCTCGACCAGAACCGTATCCTTGGTTAGTTTGCCGGATGTCTCCGCCGCCTCGATCATGCCGAGCGCCAGACGGTCCTTGACAGATGCCAGCGGATTAAAGAATTCCAGTTTGGCGTAAATCGTAGCGACGCAACCCGATTCTTTGGGCAACTTGTTTAGTCGTACCAGCGGCGTATCGCCGACAGTATCCACAATACTGTCGTAAACCTTGCCGCGCCCTTTGGTGCGGAAATCGACCGTAACTTCGGGGGCCTTTTTCATGGGTTGGGCGGTGGGCATGGCAGGGCTCCTTTGCTGGAATAACTCATTGAATAGCACCTCTCGGCTGGGCTATACAAATCGGATGAATTATCTCAGAAAATGGCTATGAAATCTATTCGGTTTGTTGTGTGGCGGGTTTATCAGCCTGATTTGTGGGACAAGATTCAAAAAATGGCTGGAGAGAAATCATGAGCGATATTTTAATGCCGGAGGTTATTAAGGGCGTTCACGCAGGGGCGTTGGAAGCAATTAAACAAGCGCGCCGTACGGGCACAAATCCGGTGATTTGGCGTGATGGGAAGTCTGTAGAAATTACGCCAGATGAAGCCGAGGCGATGGTGATGGAACAAGAAAAGAAAAAACAAAAATGACCCAAACAGCCAAAAAAATCTCCGACGAAAAACCCGGCCTTAATCAGCTTCTGGCCGAACACGGCATGACGCGGGAAGAATACGATGTTCTGCTCCGTGTGCTGGGGCGAGAACCGACTTTGGCCGAATTCGGCGTAGCCGCCGCGATGTGGTCAGAGCATTGTTCCTATAAATCAACCCGCGTGTGGTTGAAGCAGTTGCCGACCAAAGCGCCGCATGTCATTTGCGGTCCTGGCGAAAATGCAGGCGTCATCGATATCGGCGATGGCATGGCGGCTATCTTCAAGATCGAAAGCCATAATCATCCATCCTATATCGAGCCTTATCAGGGTGCTGCCACAGGCGTGGGCGGCATTTTGCGCGACGTGTTCACGATGGGCGCTCGGCCGATTGCCAATCTTAATGCGCTTCGCTTCGGCGATCCGAAACATCCCAAGACCAAATCATTGGTCGCGGGCGTAGTGGCGGGGATTGGCGGTTACGGCAATTGCGTTGGCGTTCCAACTGTAGGCGGCGAAACCAATTTCCATCCCAGCTACAACGGCAATTGCCTCGTCAACGCGATGACCGTTGGTATTGCTGATAAAAACAAAATCTTCTATTCGGCGGCGGCGGGTATAGGTAATTCAGTCGTCTATGTCGGTTCTAAAACTGGCCGTGATGGCATCAAGGGCGCCACCATGGCTTCTGGCGAGTTCAACGCCGATGCCGAAAGCAAGCGTCCAACAGTGCAAGTCGGTGATCCGTTCACCGAAAAACTGTTGATCGAAGCGTGTCTCGAGCTGATGGCAACCGATGCGATTGTGTCGATTCAGGATATGGGCGCGGCTGGCCTCACATCGTCGTCGGTTGAAATGGCATCGAAAGGTAATCTCGGCATCGAGCTTGATCTCGATAAAGTGCCACAGCGCGAACCGAATATGAGCGCTTATGAAATCATGCTCTCCGAAAGTCAGGAACGCATGCTGATGGTGTTAAAGCCGGGCCGCGAAGCCGAGGTTGAAAAACTTTTCCATAAATGGGAGTTGGATTTCGCTGTCATCGGCAAACTGACCAATACCGGTCGTCTGGTTTGCTCACGCAATGGCAAGACCGAGATCGATATTTCGGTGGGACCGCTCGTCGAACAGTCGCCGCTTTATAATCTCCAGTGAGCAGCCGACATCGCCCGCGAGCGCCATTTCCGCCAGCGCTACCAACAGACCA
>Ga0207055_1124_pt1 | contig 16888 bp, 14 predicted proteins | sample Alteio_BWMinCont_57_FD_153293 | JGI IMG/M metagenome (GOLD analysis project Ga0207055, IMG submission 153293) | Enriched cells from forest soil in Barre Woods Harvard Forest LTER site, Petersham, Massachusetts, United States -... | ecosystem: Environmental > Terrestrial > Soil > Temperate forest >...
GCCTGTACTAAACGTGGCGACCATCTTGAATATGGGCTGGATGTTAAAGACACGTTCCGTATCAATCTCATGCAGGAACCGCCGGCTCTGGATTGGAGCAAGGCTACTGACACCACATCGTCCATGGTGATCGAGAATATTCAAGACACTTTGGTCGACTACAATCTTAGCGATCCCGATTTGTCGCCGGTGCCGTCGCTTGCGGCTTCGTGGGTGCCCAGTCAGGGGGCCAAGGTGTGGACCTTCACTTTGCGCAAAGATGTGAAGTGGACCGATGGCGTGGCGTTCACCGCTCAGCATGTGCTCGATGGCTGGGAGCGTTTGCTCAATCCTGCAACCGCGAGTGAATATGCCTACTTTCTTTTCCCGATCAAAAACGCCAAGGCTTACAATGCTGGCAAGATCAAAGATTTTAAAGAAGTCGGCGTGAAGATCGATGGCGAAGGCCGCGTGGTGGTGGAGCTTGAAAAGCCGCTTAGCTATTTCCCACTACTTTTGACCCACAGTTCGACTTGCCCCCTTCGCGCAGACGTTGTCGCCAAGTTTGGCAACAAGTGGACCGATCCTGAAAACATTCAGACCCTCGGCGCTTATCGCTTGAAAGTTTGGGATCACGACAAAGCTATCGTGCTCGAGCGTAACGATAATTATTGGGGCGAGAAAGCGAAAATCAAAAACGTTATTGGCTACATGATCAATGAGTACTCGACGGCTCTGAGTTTGTACGATTCAGGCAAATTAGATTTTCAAGAAACTTTGCCGTATAAGGAACTTCCCCTTTATAAAAACAAACCGGGATTTCGCCCGGCGCCCAGCCTTAGCATCTATTATTTTGGTTTCAATATTCGTAAACCGCCCTTTGATAACTTGAAAGTGCGTAAGGCGTTCTCGATGGCGATCGACCGCAAGCAGATCACTGATTTATTGGCGGGAGGGCAGGCTCCGCTGACCGCATGGATTCCCACCGGGATGTTCGGCTACGAACATGATATCGGTCTAAAATTCGATCCCGAGCAAGCTGTTAAATTGCTGGATGAAGCGGGCTACAAAGATCGTAGCAAATTCCCGAGCATCACGCTTTCTTTCAACACCAACGAAAATCACCAGCGTGTAGCCGAGAACGTGCAAGCGCAAATTAAGAAAAACTTGGGCATCGACTTGCAAGTGTCGAGCGAGGAGTGGAAGGTCTATCTCGCGCGTCTGCATAACGATACCCCGCCATTGTATCGCATGGGGTGGCTTGCCGATTATCCCGACCCCGACAATTTTATGGCGTTGATGACCAGCTATTCCGACAACAACTACTCGGGTTGGAAGAACAAGAAGTATGACGAATTGGTCGAGACCGGCGCTTCGACAATGGATAAAGAAAAACGTCGCGCGATTTATCTCGAAGCGCAGAAGCTGTTGACTGAAACCGACGTTCCCGTCGTGCCGCTCTTCTCAGACGTGCGACCTCTGCTCTTGAGTGAGCGGACGCAGGGCTTTGGGATTAATTCTCTCAATCGTTGGATCTTTAAGGGAGTGTACTTTAAGTGATCGCGCGATTTTGGGGGCCGACGGTCGCCGTGCTCTTCACCTGCTTAGTGGGGATGAGCTTTTTTGGCTACGAGATTCCTCTTGCATTGTGGATCGTTAGCGCAGTTATATTTTTTGGCGGCGCGCTCACTTACATATTTATGCAGGGCATGGGCCTTTACGTGATCAAGCGTCTGATCGAAACGCTGTTTGTGGTTTGGGTTATCGCTTCGCTAACATTCTTACTTTTGCGCGTGATGCCTGGCGGACCATTTGATTCTGAAAAGGCTTTGCCGCCCGAAGTGATGGAGAACTTGGCGAGGAAATATCATTTGAACGATACGGTTCCTCAGCAGTACCTGTCTTATATGAACGATTTGCTACACGGCGATCTCGGCGAGTCTTATAAATACGTCGGTCGCAATATCACCTCGATCATTGCCGAGAGTTTACCCAATTCGGTGCAATTGGGAATTTACGCCTTGATCATTTCTTATCTGATCGGCATTCCCGCTGGCGTTTTGGCCGGCTGGAAGCAGGGCACGGCGTTGGATTTCAGCGCGATGTTTTTAGCGATCAGTGGCGTTTCGTTACCGAGCTTTTTGATGGCGCCGATTTTTATTTTGATCTTTTGCTTTTGGCTGAATTGGTTGCCGGTGGCTCTGTGGGATGGTCCATCGACCTACATTTTGCCCATGGTGATTTTGGGAATTCGCCCTGCCGCACAGATCGCACGCTTGACTCGCGCGAGCGTTTTGGAAGTGATTCATTCGGATTACATTCGCACGGCGCGTGCCAAGGGACTTGATGCTAGAACCATTTTGTTTAAACACGTATTGCGCAATTCGCTGATTCCGGTGCTTTCGTTGTCGGGCCCATTGATGGCGGCTATTTTGACCGGCTCATTCGTTATTGAACAGATCTTTGCGATTCCAGGAATTGCCAAGCACCTGGTGGTTAGCGTGACCAATCGTGATTATCCTTTGATTCTCGGGACGACCTTATTGTTCTCAGTTATGCTGGTCGTGGCCAATTTGATCACCGACCTATTGATGGCCGTGATTGATCCTCGGGTGAAAATGACATGAAGACAGAGGGAAAAAGTCTCACGCAAGAAGCGTGGATTCAGCTTAAAAAAAATCGCGTCGCCACTGTATCACTCGGCGTGATTTTGATTATTTGTTTGATCGCGGTGTTGGCGCCTTGGATTTCGCCATTTCCTTTTGACGAACAATATCTCGATAAGGTTTTGATTGCGCCGGATTGGCATCATTGGTTGGGAACCGATGCTTTGGGGCGCGATATGCTCTCGCGTTTGATTTACGGCGCGCGGATTTCGATGGCCGTGGGTGTGATTACGGCGTTTATTTCATTTATTATCGGCACGGCTTACGGCGCGGTTTCGGGATGGTTCGGCGGTCGAGTCGACGCGGTCTTGATGCGCTTTGTGGATATTTTAAATTCGATTCCCTCGCTGGTACTTTTGATTCTGGTGAAGCTGGTTTTTGATTCGGTTAACATTATTCACAATCAAGAGCTTAAGGCTTTAACCGGAATGCTGCTCGCGCTGTCGCTAGTGAGCTGGGTGGAGCTTGCGCGCGTGGTACGCGGCCAAGTTTTGCAAGTTAAGCAAATGGCTTATGTCGAAGCTGCGCGCTCTATGGGAGCTTCGAGCTGGCGCATGGTCGTTCAGCACATTCTGCCCAATATCGCAGGGCCAGTGATCGTGCTGCTCACGTTCCAGATTCCCTCTAACATATTGAGTGAAAGCTTCTTGAGCTTTTTGGGCTTAGGCCTTCAGCCGCCGTTTAGCAGTTGGGGAGTCTTGGCTAACGATGGCTGGCGTTCGATTAAGTCTTACCCGCACCTGATGATTTCTCCCGGCATCGCCATTTTCGTAGCGATGCTTGCCTTTAATTTACTGGGAGACGGCATTCGCGATGCGGTGGATCCGCAGATGCGCGGACGAACATAGGACTTAGAAGCCAAATCTTGCCGCCTGTGAATCCGAAGGATCCGAAGTCATATTCTGAATATGCGAAGGGTCGGCGACCATCAGGTCATACATCGTGCATCCCGCAGTCGTGCCACAGCCTGAATTTTGACAAAAGGGAAGTCCCGTAGCTTGTGACTGCAAAGTCGCTGTCACGTCGGCCTGAACCGCCGCCGAGGAATTTTGAAAATCCGCTAAAAAATTTTGTTGTGCAGTTCGGAAGGCTTGGTCCAAGCGGGTGGTGTCGGCATTGCCATAAACTTGATCGACACGAGCCATGTAGTTATCAAATGCAACCTGCGCCAATCCCTTTAGTCGAGCATCGGCGTCGGCGGGATCGGTCTGCCCCCAACGCGCAAAAAAGCTATGCTGTGGATTCGCATCGAAGGATTGGGCGACTGAGCTCGTTAGGACATTCAAGAAGCTCGCGCCCCCTAAATAGATTGACGAGTTGGCGTCGCCTCGAAACGACTGCACATCCGGATCATTCGGGTTCGCTTGAGTCGCCTTGAAGACCTGAATTTGCGACACAAGGTTTGAGTCGCGCACGGGTGTGGACCAGGTGTTGTAGTTCGCGTCGTTCGCTGCGCACGGGACCAGTGAGCAAAGATAGTAACCTTGCTCGGTAATTTGCAGACGCTGCTGCAGCGAAGTCATAAGGGTGCGACCGATGGAAACATATTTCTGCTCGGGTGAGCTCCATAAATTCAAGCGGCTATCGACATTGGTATCATACTCGGTGTCGGTCCACGTGAATTGCTCTGTTGAATATCCGGGCATGGCCGGCGCCGGGCGTAGTGACCAAGCGCCCTGACTGTCCTGCTCGGGCCAGCGCCAGCGCAAGAATCCGCCAGTTCCCTGATCCACGCGGTAGGGGACGAAGGCGCTGGAATAGCCGGCTTCCGAGGCCGGTTCATCGCCGAAAATGATCGCAATGCACGGGCCAGAATCCGGACAGTCCGGTCCGGGTCCGATATTGGTGATTGTCCGCGTGTGTCCGGTCACCTGATCCCAAAGAGTAAGAAAGATAGTTCCGGGAGCGACGAATTGCGGCTGGACGGTTACCGGATATAGGTCATTGATAATTGTGTGAGTGTAGGCACTGTCTAAGACATAGCGAAGGGCGGCCTTGAAACGCTCGTCCGATTTCCAGTCAGCTGCGGTCGGTAATCCATCCCAAGCCGTCGTACTTTCCCATGAACCCCAAACATGTCCTGAAGCGGCCAGCGAGTTCCCCGCCGGTAGGTGATGTTCGCGCGCGTAGAGCCAGCGCAAAGTGATCGCGAAATCCGCGCAGTCAACGTTGATGCCGCCGCCGCTTAGAATCGTATCGCTGGCATTGGCCTGAATCCACTGTGCATAGTCGGCCTCATCGTCTTGAGTCCACTGATGATCGATAGGCCAAATGGGATTGTTGGTCACCGTGAGGGGAGTGAGTTCGGTATCAAGATGTTGCGTTTGATATTCGGCGATTGCGCGATGGAGTTGGCCGGGATCTTTAAAGCTCTTGCGCAGTCGCACTTGCTGACGAAGGGTTTTGCTATCGCCATCGGCTTCGTCGATCACGAGTAGAAGGCTGCGCCGATGGGGCTGAGGTTCGACCATAATATGTCTTCGCCAACCGTGCGCCTGAATCCGTTGGTGAAACTGTTTGGGCATTTGATAGTTGCATGAGGGGCCCGAGGGCTGGTCAGTGACTCCGGGATCGCCCGAGCCCGAGCCCGAGTCGTCCGAGCTTGAGTGTGAGCAGCCAACCGCAACAATCAGGAGTGCCAATACCAGCGCTGGTCGAGTCATAAGATTCTCCTCGGTTGTTTTTCGGGGTCTTTTGCCCTTAGCTCGAGTGGGCCAAGGACTAGGGGGGGAGCGTAGCGATCTATCTTGAGCCTATCTGACCTATCTTGACCTTTGCGATGAAAACGTAGAAGTCATTGATTAAAACTTATTCGCCTATATCCGTTCAAATGCAAGGCGGACTGGTCACCGGTTTGCAATACAATGCCAAAGTATCAGTGAATTCTTTGTCTCAAATCGGGATTTTCGGGGGAGATGCAATGAAGAAGGTCAAAGCTATTGGCGTGTTTGCCTCATTCTCAATTGCGATTGTTCTCGGATTTCAAAATTGTAGCGGTATGAAAGGTGCTAACTATAATGAGTCGAGCGCGTCTTCGGTTGCACCTCCTTCTCAAGACCCCCAGACCGCATTAAGTTCTGCACAATTGCAATTGTCTCAGGTCCTGGGGAGTTCGCCATCTACGACGCAAGAGCTTCAAGCCGCTCTTCAAGCTCTTCAAAATTTGCTTGCCGAAATTCAAGCAATTAACACTTCAAATTTGCCACCGGCGCTGCAACAATTGGCCCAACAACTGATTCAGCAGCTCACTGGTGATATTGCGCAACTTCAAGTGCAAATTGTACAGCAGGGTAATCCTCCGCCGCCAGCAGGCAATCCTCCACCCCCGCCCCCACCTCCAGTGAATAATCCTCCACCTCCGGTAAATAATCCCCCACCACCTCCGAATCAACAGACCGTGAGCTGTGCGATGCAAGATGCGACAATCGTGAGTCTTTTTTCCGAAGCGTTAGGTTCTTGTGGTGACTCACAAGCAGTCCAGATTACGGCGCAAGACAAAATAAGCTACACCGGTACAGTCGACAATTGTCGGAAATTTTGTGAAAGCTTCAATCAGGTTGGTGGATGCAACTTTTTTGGCGGCAAGTATGGCAATCTATGCATTTTTCTGCCTCGATCAGCAGTCGTAGCGGTTACTGAGTGTACCTATTCCCCTGGTTTTGAGCCAGTAGTCCCAAATGTAAACAGCGTATCGGGCGGCTTGTGCCAATAAGGGTTCCAACACTAAGTATCTATCGTGGGCTCAAGGCGGAGACGAGTGCAGCTCCGGAAATTTGGTCGGATCTCCAAATGCTAGATCGACTCACGACTCCGAATTCGGAGCGTTTAAACGTTAAACCGGAATAGCATAATGTCGCCATCCTTAACGATGTAGTCCTTGCCTTCTGAGCGGTACTTGCCAGCCTCTTTCACCGCTGTCTCTGACTTTAATGTAAACAAGTCATCGCAGTGATAAGTCTCGGCACGAATAAAACCACGTTCGAAATCCGTATGAATTACGCCCGCCGCTTGCGGAGCTTTGGTGCCTCGTAAGATTGTCCACGCGCGAACCTCTTTTTCGCCAGCGGTGAAGTAAGTGATCAAATTGAGTAATTTGTACGACTCGCGAATCAAGCGATTTAAGCCGGGCTCTTTAATGCCCATCGACTCGAGAAATTCGCCGCGCTCTGAGGGATCGAGCTGCGCGATCTCGGCTTCCATCTGACTACATATCACGATGCTCAAGTTGTTTTCAGAATGCGCGCGCTCGTCGACTTTAGCCGCCATTTCGCTCTTGCCCGAAAGAAACTCGTCTTCAGAAACATTGCAAGCGTACAAAACCGGTTTCGAGGTTAAAAGATGCATGTCCTTCAAGAACGGCTTCTCGTCTTCTTCAACGGAAACCGTGCGTGCCGGTTTGCCCGCTTGCAACGCTTCGTAAACTTTTTTGGTGATGCTAAAGTCAGAAAGTAATTTGGCGTCCTTTGAAGTCTTGGCGACCTTTTCGTTCTTCTTGAAGCGTTTCTCCACCGAATCTAAATCGGCGAGCATTAGTTCGGTGTTGATCACGTCGATGTCGCGCAGGGGGTCCACACTGCCGCTCACGTGCACCACGTTCGGGTCCACAAAACAGCGCACTACGTGAATGATCGCATCGGTTTCGCGAATATTAGTCAAAAATTTATTGCCGAGGCCCTCGCCCTGACTGGCGCCCGCCACCAGACCGGCGATATCGACGAATTCAATCACGGTGGGAACTTGATTCTGCGGTTTTACGAAGGCAGAAATCTTCGCCATTCGCTCATCGGGCACGGTCACCACGCCCACATTCGGATCAATCGTACAAAAGGGATAATTCGCGGCTTCGGCCTTGTTCGAGGTCAACGCATTGAACAGCGTACTCTTACCCACATTTGGCAAGCCGACAATTCCACACTTCAAACCCATAAATCACCCCACGGCCTTGCCGTTAAACTGCGTCGACGCTTGCCCAATGCCCTGCTTCATCCAAACCTCAACGCCACTCATTGCCAATTCAAAAAATTCGGGAATCTTGTTCTGCTCCGCCTTGCTGAAACTCTGCAAAACCCAATCTGCCACTTCGATGGTTTTACCGACCGGTTCTCCGGCATCATTCACGATCACCGGCGGGCGGCCAACACCCAAGCGCAAGCGCGAGTAATCGTCAGAGCCCAGCAATTGGTGAATATTGCGAATGCCATTGTGCCCACCATGCCCGCGGCGGACTTGGAATTTCAATTGGCCAAAAGGTTGATCGACTTCGTCATGCACCACGAGCAGGTCCACTAAAGTCATATTGTAAAACTTGAGCAGCGGTTGCACGGCCTCGCCCGAAAGATTCATGAAAGTTTGCGGCTTGCAGAGAATCACGGGCTCATCGCCGATTTTTAATTTCTGAGTTTCTGCTTTGAATTCGTTCTTGAACGAGCGCGAGCCGCCAAAGACTTCAGCTAGCGCATCGATAAATAGAAATCCGATATTGTGTCGGGTGGTTTGATACTTGGGGCCGGGATTGCCCAGCCCGACAATCAGCTTCACAGCTTACTTTTTCTCTCCACCAGGAGCCTTTTTGTCGCCCGCACCCGCAGCCGGAGCCGCGCCCGCAGCTGGAGCCGCAGCGCCTGCCGCCGGAGCCGCACCCGCAGCGCCCTCTGCACCAGGAGCAGCAGCTCCCTCGGCAACCACTGGAGCCGCGATAACTTCTTCTTTAACCTCGGCGCAAGCCACGATGGTTTCGTCAGTGCTGGTGATAACTTTCAAGTTCGCGGGGAACTTGATGTCAGAAACGTGCATTGAAGCATTCAACTCCAAGTCGGTAACATCGAGTTCGAAGAATTCCGGAATTTCGAGCGGCAAGCACTCGACCTCAACGTTACGACGAACCATGCTCACGAGACCGCCTTCAGCCGTACCTTTGGCTTTACCGGTGATACGCACTTCAACGTCAACGCGTACCACTTGAGTCATGTCGGGAGCAAAAAAGTCCATGTGAATCGGGCGACGAGTCACCGGGTGAACCACCAAGCTTTTACGCAACACTTTCACGCCGTTCAACGAAGAATCTTTGGATTCAAAAGTGAAGATCGAGTTTTCAAAAGCAGTTCTGCCGTACTTGATCGCATCGTTCACGTGGATAGAAAGCGACATCGGCTTAATTTTCGGTCCGTAGACAACGGCGGGAACATGCCATCCGCGACGCAATTCACGCGCTGTGGATTTGCCTGGCGCACGAGTTTCAGCATTGAGCTTAAGAGTTTGATTTGCAGCCATTGTACTAGTCCTTCTTTTTCTAACTCAGTTGTCGAACAAAGCGCTGACTGAGTCGTATGTATAAATTCTGCGAATTGCTTCTGCGACTACCGGGGCCATCGAAATCACTTCGAATTTCGGTGAGGCTTTAACGGCTTCCTTCAATGGAATGGTGTCGGTCACCCACACTTTTTCAACCCCGCTCTCTTGCAAACGCGTGAGGGCAGGGCCTGACAAAACCGGATGGGTAGCAACAGCAAACACCTTTTTTGCACCATGTTTAAGCAGACTGTCAACAGCCTGAATCAAGGTGCCCGCCGTATCAATCATATCGTCTAATATAACGGCGGTTTTGCCCTTCACATCGCCAATCAGGTGATAGGCCTTGGCCTCATTGGGCCCACTGCGGCGTTTATCGATGATGGCGATAGTCGATTCGATGCGCTTGGCAAAGGCGCGGGCGCGCTCAACTCCTCCGGAATCGGGGCTCACGCAGACAAACTCTTCGCCATGGCCCATCCGCTCACGCCAGGCGCGGGCTAGGGTGGGAATTGCAAAAAGGTGATCCACGGGACCATTGAAAAAGCCTTGAATTTGGGAAGCGTGCAAGTCCACCACCACCAGGCGTTGGGCGCCGGCGGTACCGATTAACTCAGCCACGCATTTGGCTGAAATGGGGGCACGGGGAGCCACCTTGCGGTCCTGCCGGGCATAACCGTAGTAGGGCATGACTAAGGTGATCTCAGCCGCGCTAGCGCGCTTAAGAGCGTCGAGGATCATGAACATTTCCATGTAATTTTCATTCACCGGCGGGCAGGTGCTCTGGATAAGGAACACATTGCATCCGCGCACGCTTTCGTGAATTTCGACCTGAACCTCACCGTCGGCAAAGCGGCCAATATCACAGTGACCGAGCTCCACACCGGCGCTCTGAGCGACTTTGCGGGCGAAATCCACATTCGAATTGCCAGAGAAGATCTTCATGCGTGTCATGGAAGGATAGGTTGTAGCGAAACAATCCCGTTAAGTCGAGAGTTTAGCTCTGAATCAGCCGTAAAAGTTCGCGGATGGCCTGGCTGCGATGTGAGCCCTGATTTTTGACCGCTGGTCCCAATTCCGCATAAGTTTTATCCTGTCCCTCCGGAACGAAAACCGGATCATAGCCGAATCCGGATTTGCCGCGGGCGGTGATGCTGATCGTGCCTTTGACCGTACCGCAGACGACGTGTTCCCGGCCGGACGGATCAAATGCCACTAAAACGCACACCATTTGCGCTTTCCGATTTCCGGCCGTCCGGATCTGAACCATTTTTAACAGTTTCGCTACATTTTCGGCGTCCGAGGCTTTGTCGCCCGCATATCGGGCAGAATGAATTCCGGGCAGTCCGCCTAAACCTTCGACCTCCAGCCCGCTATCGTCGGCCACCACCCACACTCCGGATTTTATCGCCTTGAGAGTTTTGGCTTTGATGCGGGCATTGTCTTCAAAAGACCGCCCGGTTTCAGGTGGAGCGGCGTAGACTTTCAGCTCGCTCACTGAATGAGTCGCCACTTGATTGCCCAAGACATTGCGAAACTCATTTAACTTGCCCTGATTGGTGGTCGCGATCCAAAGTTCCATTAAGCGAGCTTGATGGGGAAAAACGTGCCGATGATATCCGCTTGTTTGGCGAAGAGATGGCGGCATCCGGCGGTTGCGATCACGGCCATTTCGTCCATTTGCGTTTTCGAGAATGTGGTTCCCTCAGCCGTGCCTTGCAATTCAACAAACTCTTCTTTATCGGTCATCACGAAATTCATATCGGTCGAGCAGGCCGAGTCTTCTTCGTAGTTCAAATCGAGCAGCACATTGTTATTCAATAAGCCGACACTGATCGCCGCCACGTAATGCTTAAGCGGCATGGTGAGAAGCGTGCCTTGATTGTGCAAAAACTTAAGTGCCAGAGCCAGTGCTACGAAGCCACCAGTGATCGAAGCGGTGCGTGTACCGCCGTCAGCCTGAATCACATCGCAATCGATTTGAATTTGGCGCTCGCCTAAGGCACGTAGGTCGACGCCAGCGCGCAGGCTGCGGCCGATCAAGCGCGAGATCTCCTGCGAGCGGCCGCTGCTCATGGCTTTTTCGCGATTGATACGCGTGTGAGTCGAGCGGGGGAGCATGCCATACTCGGCCGAAACCCAGCCGCTGCCTGATCCGGCCAGCCACTTGGGCACCAGCGGATCGATCGAAGCTGTGCAAATCACGCGGGTGTTGCCCATCTCAATCTCGACACTGCCTTCCGCATTGCGAATCACATCGCTACGAATTTTAACTTGGCGGAGCTCATTTAATTTTCGATTGTCTAAACGCATAGCGAACCCCGCAGTGACCGCCCCCTGGGCGGCTAGTGAGCCGCCCCAAAAGGGGCGGCCTCTGCGGGAAGTTCTAAGAGCTTTAAGAACCTTTGTCTATCGATTCTTTGTAGGCGATCAGGCCATGATACAAGTCCTCGGCCATTTTTTTCTGCATCTGAGGATTAGTGAGATCTGCGTAATCCTCAGGATTGGTCAAAAATCCCAGCTCGACCAGCGACGATGGGGTTCGCATCTGACTCAAAACATAAAAGGGAGCTTGGCGTACACTATTGGTTTTACTCTTGCGACTGCCCCGCCATTTGGCTTTGAGAGCCTTGCTCAGTTCTGAACTGCGGCGCACGCGATCGCCGTCGAGTAGGTCGTTCACGATAGTGGCGACCTCGGGAGTGTAGGTGTTTGTGTCGAGGAAGTCATAAGTGATCGGCTGAGTTTTTTCGCCTTCTTCGGCCACGTTTTCTTTGTGGGCCAGAAACATGGACTCTTGATCGGGCTCGAGCTGATTTTGAAAATAAAATTCAGCGCCGCGCGCGCGCGCGTCGGGCGAGGAGTTAACGTGAATACTCAAAAAAACATCGGCTTTATTATCCTTCGCCAGTCTGGCGCGGCGATAAAGACTGATCGTCGAATTTTCTTCGCGCGAAAGACTGACCGAAAAACGGCGATCTTTTTTCAGCAAGTCACGCAGCTGGTGACTCACGGCTAAGGTGATCTCCGCTTCGGGCGTGCCATTTTTAGCTGCGCCCTGATCGCGCCCGCCATGGCCTGGATCAATCATTACCGATAGGGGTGAAGCCGCAACTAGGGCCGGAAACAGGAAAATACACATGAATTTCATGCCTCGATTTTATAATGGGAGTCAGTGAGCTTCTACGTGCCTAAAGATTAGAAAATTTACTGTAAAACTTTTGACGTCGCATCCTGAGACGAGCGCGCGCGAGCTCGTTCTAAACGGCATTTCACCGAGCGGAAAACCCCTACGCGGCGCGTATAAAATCGGACCTAGGTCTAGCCGATGAGTCTAGTGTCTCGCAGACCTTTGGGGGGCTAACTAGCCGCCAGGGGCGGCCGCTGCGGGTGCCGGAGGGCAATGCGCTATGAAAGCACAAATTATTTTTCTGCTTGTGAACTTCCTCATCTTAGGAGGCCGCACTTGGGCCGCCGACCTCGGCGAGGTAGACGCTGATGTGGAAGAGTCGATCTCGGATTCCGAGGCGGCCAAAGCGCATTCCCAAGAAATGAAAGATCGCGTGGCGAAAGAGAAAGAAGAGACGCAGATTTTACGTCGCCAAGAAGAAAAAGCTAAGGCGGCGGCCGAAGAAAAGAAAGCAGAGGCCAAGACCGCAATCAAAAAACTCGACACTGAACTTCAAGCTTACGCCAACGAGCAGCGTGTGCTAAAGAATCGTTTAGAAAAACACGATCGCGACATCAACTATAGTGAAACCTCCATCAAAAATCGCACGTCTCGCAATGAAAAGAAAAAAGCCGAGATTGAAGCCCTACAAGCTTTAAAAGCAGAAAAAGTGGCGCACATGGCGGAGCTCGAAAAACAGCAGAAGGAAGTCGCCACGACCAACGACTCCTTAAAGCAACAGCTCGCGCAAGCCCAAGCTGATATGACTAAAGTGAAAGCCGATGAAAAAGCCGCGCAAGGCCGCCTCGATCAAGCCCGTAAGGAACAAGCGGCTGAAAAGGCCAAAATCCAAGCGCAGGTTACGGCCTTGAAAGAAAAGTACAAGGCGTCTATCGACCAGATTGCCTCGGTTGAAAATGAAATCCGCCAGATCCGCCAAAAACTCGCCAAATCTGACGATGAAACCAAGGCTGCAGAAAGCGAAGTGCAGCAATCCGACGCTCGCCTAGCTGAGGCCAAAGAGCGTTTGACCGACGTGAAAGCTCGGGCTGCGGCTAAAGAGGCAGAGCTTTCGGCTCGCCAAGCTTCGGCCTCGGCCAAATTGCACTCGAGCGCACGTGAAAGCGAAGAGGCTAATATGAAAGTCGATCAAGCTAAGGCCGAACAATCGCTCAATCGCTCAATGGCGGCCACCGACAAAACTGACGTTAATGTGCAAATGACGGATAAGAGCGGCACGGCCGGCGTCAAAATGGTTTTAAGCCGCGACTGCCGGGTTTTTGAAAAACCTGATGGCAGTTCCAAGGTGCTCGGCACCAAAAAGGCCGGCTCGTCAGTGCGCCATGCATCGCCCAAGGGGGGCTGGATAGGCTTTCCCCTCACTCAAGGCCGCACGGGCTGGATGGCCAAGACCTGTCTTAAATAATAATATTCAGCACCGCTTCTTCCGCTAAACTGCGTCCCGTCGCGCCGCGGTCCAAGCGGCGCTGGGCTTTGGTGAATGCAGCTGCAAAAGCATCGGGATCTTCAGAGTACAATTTAAAAATTTCGGGATGTATGTAACTCGAGCGGCTCACCGCGGGTGTGTTCTCGAGCAGGTCAGCGGTGGCTTGAGCGGCAGCATTGAGGGTGTGTTTTAAGTCGCGTTCGTTGTCAGGTGTGGGTGCGGAGTGTAGAAATTCCGCGGCGGCAACAGTGCCTCCCCAGGTACGAAAATCCTTGGCGGTAAAATCCGCTTGTAAGGCGTCGCGAATGTAGGCGTTAACATCGGCGGCCGTGATCTCATGGGGGCCGTCTTCATCGACCCATTTGAACAGATTGGCGCCCGGTACATCTAGGAGCTGGCGGATCAATTTGGCGATCGGGGCGCTGGTGTAAGGAATTTTGTGACGGACGCTGCTCTTACCCAGGAACGAGAAGGTAACCACATCGCCGTCGACGTGCACATGCGATTTCAGAAGCGTGGTCAGACCGTAGGTTTTGTTCTCCTCGGCGTATTCCTTACTGCCGATTCGAATCAAAGTATCATCGAGCAAGCGCACGATCGCGGCACTGATATGCGCGAGCGAGAGATCTGAGGTCCGGAGGTCATTGGTGACAACTTGCCTCAAGATCGGAAGAGCCTTGCCAAAAGCAGGGAGTGAATTGTCAAATTTCACCGTACGGCGCACTTCGAGCCAAAGCGGGTGATAAATATATTGCGGGTGTCCGTGAGCATCGATGCCGATCGCCTGAATGTGGCTCTTGGAGTCGGCGGAGATGCGCACGTCACTCAAACCAGGAGCAATGTGCAGGCCCTCGATGCGTGTGAGCACGCGCTGGCTGGTTATGCGACTTCCATCTTGGTCCAGATATGCATAGGCGTTACTGCGTTGAACGCGGCGGATGGAGAAGTCCGAGTTTTCCGCGGGATTGAGCCCCAGTTCTGCCGCCTGCTTTTGGCGTTGATCGCTCTTGAGAAGGTGTTCGGGGCAGTCCTTGGCAAAGGCTGTCGATAAACTGAGCGCAAGAATTAAAAATAGGGGCCTCAGCATTGATTTAGTTCTCTAATCCCATGGACCCGTCAGCGCGAATGCGGGCTTTTATGTCCTTGCCGTGTTGGCCGGGGAAAATCAGCACGCTAATGCTGCCATCGACTATATTGAACGACAATTGACCAGAGACCTTCGTGACCTGGTCGTCTTTGTCAGCGATTTCGACCGTCTGGAGGGCAGAGACGTCTGGATTAAATAAACTCCATTCGATGAGGTCTCCAGCAATCGCGTTGGGCGTGAGCCTGGCTCGAACATTGATCCCAGCAACTGGAGTGTTGAGAAGATTTTCGTAAATATTCTTGTAGAGTATGCCGGCGTCTAAATACGAGAACGACTCCCAATGGGCTAAGATCTGGCGATTTTCCTGCTTAACTTGGTCGGTGATTTGGCTGTGGGCATTCATGGAAATCACTGCGGCCGACACAAATAGGATAAAAAAGCGCATTCTCGATCTCCATAGGTTAGGCCGTTACCCAAAGCAAAGCTAATGCCTCGCAATCTACGTTATATTGAGCAGGGGGGAGCCCAAAGTGACCTTGGCCGTCACTTTGCCATTTGCGCGTGACGAATCTGGCTAGGCTATTCCGAGAGCATGGAGCGACTGCACCACGCCCACCGCCACTACATAGGCCGCCACATTCAGCGCGATGAGTTGTCCGACCGCGTATTTTACTGAGCCCATTTCTCGCAATGTCACGCCCGTGGTCGATAGACACTGCAAAGCGATCATAAAAAACAAAATCAAACCGGTGACCGAGGCGACCGTAAACAAGGGCCCACCGCCTGGGCCTCGAGCTTCATGCATTTTAGCGAGCAAGGAATCGCGCAGCGAGCCTTCGTCTTCAGCAATATTGAAAATCACCGCCAGCGACGACACGAAAACTTCGCGCGCGACAAAGGCTGACATCATTCCCAAACCCACTCGCCAATCGAGGCCCATCGGCGTAAACACCGGCTCAATCGCCTGCCCGGCCTTGCCTACATAACTGTTTTGCATCTGCTGTGCTGGCGTCATCTCGCTGTGGTACGGAAAATGGGTTCCGACCCACAATATAAGTGCAAAGAAGAAAATCGTCGGTCCGGCGCGCATCACATAAGAAACGGTTCGGCGGGTCGAAAGGCGTAATGTAAATCCCAACTTTGGCAAACGATAGAACGGAAGCTCCATTAGAAAATGCGATGACGGGTCGGTTTTCAGGATCTTATTAAGCACGGCCGCGGCCATCACGCCTAGAAATAGCCCACCGAGGTAAAGGCCGGTCATGGCTATACCGGCTTTCCAGCTGGCGTCTCCGTAAAACACGAAGGTCAAAAGTAAAGCATACACCGGCAGACGTGCCGAGCAGGTCATAAACGGGATCACAAAAACCGTGATCCAACGCTCGCGGCTCGAACGAATATTCCGGCTCGCCATCACCGCCGGTACAGCGCAGGCAAAACCCGAAAGGATTGGCACAAACGCACGTCCGCTCAAACCAATCTTGTGCAAGGGCCGATCGACGATAGTTGCCGCGCGCGCGAGATAACCGGTATCTTCGAGCAGGGTAAAGCCAATGAACAAAATAAAAATCTGCGGAACAAAAACTAAAACTGCGCCCAAACCAGAGATCAAGCCATTGGCGACAAAACTGCTAAAGCCATTGTTACCAAGTAGGGCATAAACATAGTTCGCTAAGTACGAAAATGCGAAGTCCACAGTTTGCATGAGCGGATAAGCGAGCCAAAAAATCGATGAGAACAGCGCTCCCATAATCAGCAAGAAGAAAAACACACCCCAGATTGGGTGTAGCAGGTACTTATCGAGACGGCGCAGCTTCTCAAGACTGTCGATCTCGGGTTTAAAAGACACCAAACCTGCCCATTTTTCGGCAACGGCAATTTCCTTTTCGATGCGCGGGTCATCCCATTGGATTTTATGTAAACTGCGCGCATGAGACCGATCGGCCAAATCGCGCGCTTGATCTACCAGATCTTGCACACCTCCGCCAAGGCGACCGTCCACCGGTAAAACCGCACAATCGAGCAATTCACTGAGTTTTTCTAAATCCACTTGGCGGCCCGACTTTTTTACGATGTCCATCATGGTGACGGCCACTATCATCGGCAATTTGAGTTCTTGCACTTGCCGTACAAGATAGAGCTGACGATTCAGCTGCGTACCATCGACCACCACCACCACGGCTTTGACCATATCGGTGTGAGTCAGGGCTTCGAGAGTGATTTCTTCATCGCGCCCGTGGGGCTGCAAACTA
>Ga0207055_1125_pt1 | contig 16868 bp, 21 predicted proteins | sample Alteio_BWMinCont_57_FD_153293 | JGI IMG/M metagenome (GOLD analysis project Ga0207055, IMG submission 153293) | Enriched cells from forest soil in Barre Woods Harvard Forest LTER site, Petersham, Massachusetts, United States -... | ecosystem: Environmental > Terrestrial > Soil > Temperate forest >...
ACGACTCGAGAAGTTGGGTGTCGAAGTTCGGCTCGGACACAGCGTCGATGTTATCGACGCAGAAGGTGTCGTAATCGCGGGCGAGCGCGTCGCCAGCAAAACCGTGATCTGGACTGCGGGCGTCGCACCCTCGCCCGCAGGCAAGTGGTTGAACGCCGAAACAGATCGTGCCGGAAGGGTACGCATTCAGAAAGATCTTACTGTGCCCGGACACCCGGAGATTTTTGTGGTGGGCGATACGGCGTCGCTTGACCAGAATGGCAAACCCCTGCCAGGGGTTGCTCAGGTAGCCATTCAGCAAGGACGTTATGCGGGAAGGCTAATTCACAACCGCATTGTTGGGAATCCCCCGCCGTCCCCGTTCAACTACTTTGACAAGGGCAGCATGGCTGTGGTCGGCAAGGGCTTCGCTGTGCTGCAAAGCGGGAAGGTCAGAATGAGCGGTTTCGTGGCTTGGCTCGCTTGGGCCGCCGTGCACCTCCAATTCCTCGCCACATCAAGTCTCCGTTTGAGTGTGTTCCTGCAATGGGTGTGGACGTATGTGACCGGGCAGAGAGGCGACCGGCTAATCGTCAGTCAACATGGTTCAGAGGTTACGAAGCCAGGGCTGGATACAACCGTTAAAGCGACATTCGCGGGCAGCGAGAACTCTAGGCCGGGACGAACGGAGACACCGACTGGTGGGGCCATAGCTCTAAAGGAAGAAATATGAGCGCAACGTATAAAGCAATCCAAGTAACGAAACCTGGAGAATTCGCAACCGTAATGAAACCGCTGGTCGATCCAGGACCCGGTCAAGTGCGGATTCGCGTCGAGGCGTCCGGTGTTTGCCATTCTGATTCCGGCACGGTGGAAGGTTTGTTTCCGATCGATTGGCCGCGCGTCCCCGGGCATGAAGCGGTCGGGCGCATCGATGCCCTTGGTTCCGGCGTTCAGGGATGGGCGGTTGGTCAGCGCGTTGGTGTGGGGTTTCTTGGCGGTCCCTGTGGATATTGCGAGTTTTGTCGAAACGGCGATCTCGTGAACTGCAGGAACCAGGAATACACCGGTATTCATTCGGATGGTGGATATGCCGAGGTGATGATTGCGAAGGCCACCGGGCTTGTGCGTATCCCTGACGATCTCTCGTCAGCAGATGCTGCGCCTCTGCTTTGCGCGGGACTCACAACGTTCAACGCCCTGCGAAATGCGCCAGCAAGGGCCGGTGACCTTGTAGCTGTGCTGGGCATCGGCGGGCTGGGTCACCTCGCAGTGCAATACGCCCGGCACATGGGTTTCGAGGTCGCGGCGATTAGTCGCGGCACAGAATCGGCGGAGTTGGCGAAGAAACTCGGGGCTCATCACTACATCGACAGTGCCGCTAGCGATCCCGCTGCAGCCCTTCTGGCGCTTGGCGGCGCCAAGGTCATTCTGATAACGGCTTCAGGTGGCAAGACGATCGCCGCGACCTTTAAAAGCTTGCGTCCCGGCGGTGTCTCAATTGACCTCGGCGTCGGACCCGAGCCGATCGAGGTCACAAGCGTGGATCTCATATTCGGAGAGCGCAAGCTAGCAGGCTCGCTGACGGGAAACCCGGCGACCGGTGACGCAACGCTTCGTTTCAGTGCGCTGAGTGGCGTGTCGGCGATGATCGAAACCGTCCCACTCGAAGAGGCCCCGGCTGCGTACGCGAAGATGATGGCTGGGAAGGCGCGCTTTCGGATGGTGTTGGTTACAAGAAACGGCAGTACCCATCCTGCACAGCCGAAGTGATGAATCTTGTTTGCGGAGAGAGTTGTTCGCGAAAGTAGATAAATTTTGGAAATAACCGAAATGAGGAAGGACGAAAGGAGACCAGGATGTCGTCGAAACGCAAGGTAGTCGAATTGCAAGCAGCACCCGCTCAACGTACGAGCGAAGAAACCCGCGCTGAGGATTTGTTCAACAAACAGAAAGCTTACTTCGCTTCTGATGCGACAAAGGTCATTGTGCATCCTCCGCTGAACTCGCGGGCCGACGACATAATTGGAATCCTGAACCCGTTCGCGGTTCAAGAGCAAAGGGTGCCAACCCGCCTTCCGCGTGGGACCAACTGTAGGACCATTAAGTGTTTCTGACCGCTCTAAATGCTACTCAGTGCTCCTGAAAGTGCCTCGTAAGTTATTGACACTCCGTTCCTTGCAGACTTGCCAAGGTTCAGGTGTCGGTTCGATTCCGATAGGCCGCTCCATTCTTTCAAGCAGTTACACCGCTGCCTCGTTTTCCATATTATGCAAAACACCGTGAAATGGTGCTGTTTGGGCCTGGTCTGGTGGCGTTGTTTTCCAATTTAGGACTGCGGGAAATGGCTAAGCGCCACTGCTGCATTGTCTTACGGTTTCCTCCAAACGTGGTCATGCTTCGCTACTGAACCTCGGCGGGGTTCAGATGTTAGTTCGAGTGCGCAGCCAGGGATCTTCCAAAACAATCACAATTTCACTTCTCCGCGGTGTCTAATTACTTAGTAGGGTAAAAGCATGCCGCTTCGACTTCTTTTGTTGTCTGCGCTTGCATCAGTGATTCTCATGGCGAACGAGGAGAAACAGGTTCCCAATTGTTGCGAGCCTGAGTCTGAAAAACTCGCTCAATCAAAGGTAAAGGCACTGCTGAAACAGACAGAACCAATTCACGCTCCATGCTGTGCGGATATGCTTCACATCAGTGGAACCGTTGTCTTGGCGATTTCTGTCGATCCTCAGGGAAATGTTGTATGCGTGCAGTCGCTTTCGGGTCATCCGCTTATCATTGGCGTGGCGATTGATTCCGTCAGGCAGTGGAAGTTTGAGCCATACACTTCTCAGGGGGTTAAAAAAAACTTTCTGTTGTCAGGTAGCACTCCGTTTTCAGGCCAATGAGTACGGTGTGAAATACAAAATAATCTAGGCCTTTCAGAACGTCGTCAGCAGCGACTAGGACCCGGGGAGTATAATCTCGCGTGTCTCCACGTAGCAGAAGCGCCCTCGTCAAAACGTCGGTCGTCGCTCTTCTAATTGCGGTTCTCTATCGGTATTGGCTCGTCACACCAGTACTCCAGTATCTGAGCATCGGCAAATGGTACCTTGTTGCCATAGCAGTGGCGGCCGCAACCGGCTGTGTAATGTCGCTGTTGAGGCTTCCGACGCCAGCTTTGGTGTGTGCGTCGGTGGCAGGCCTACTATTAGGCGGAACTTGGGTGGCGTCGCAAGCTCCTAGCGATGTTCCAATTTCGGTGAGTGGTGCGTTCGGGTCGCATCTGGAGTCCTTCTGGCGTCAGATAATAATCATGACTTTCACTATTACGGTCGGCGGAATTTGTGGCGCTCGCTTTTTGAGGGACCGCTCTCCTCGAGTCCGCCATGGCGTGCTCAAGCGTTGAGGCGAGTCCCCAATCAATAGCTGATTTCGAGCACAATCTCTCCTAAAAAGCTTATCGCAGGAGAGGAAGCCTTCTAATCCTGGCTCCGTTCTCAGTCACTGAGATCATAGCTCCTTCGACCAGATCGTCCTTGCAAACCCTCAGCACGTTAACCAGTAAAGTGGCAAGCCCCTCTTCCCGCTGACCTTCAATCCGAATGCGAACCACGGATGGGCCAGTCGCCCCAGAGAGTGCCAACAGAGCATGGAAGTCTGCATCCAAAGTCACAACGATCCAACCGCCCTGGCGCGCAAAGTCGATAATCTTCGCGTTGCTCGCAGTGGCTAGTCCTTTTTCCCCTACATGGGCGGACTCGACCCCGGCGGCATCGAGATGGTGGACTGTGGAACGCGGAAGGCCCTGATCGAGCAGCAACCTCATCGGGCGTGGGGTAGGGGCAAGACCTTGTCGTCAACCAAAGCAGCCGCGAAGGCCAGCGCTTGCCGAATATCTTCGTCCTCTAGCTCTGGGTATTCGCGCTTCAGTTCGGCACGGTCGGGATAGATGGCGAGTGCTTCAAGTACTCGGCGCAGGGTAAGACGGAGGTTCCGGATGCAAGGCTCGCCGTTCATACGAGCAGGATCAGTCGTGATTCGATCGAGTTTCTCCATCTGTTTTACGCCTCTTCTAGACAGTCGCCAAGGAGTGTTTGAAAAGTTCTCCCCGTGACCTGCTGTCTCTCTGAGAATACCCGAACTAGGCCTCGAGAGCACCGATTTTGGCAATAGAGGGAACTACGCGCCTTGTTTTCCATCATTTTCCAATTAGGACCCTGCCCCAAAATGCTAAGTGCCGCCGTTCCAGCGTATTAGATTTACCTTCTCGAACCTTGGCGGGGTTCAGATGTTAGTTCGATTCCGACTTGTGTCTAGGAAACACGATCAGTCACTCGGGAAGGTAACGCCCGAAAGCTTAGAGGCTTCGCCGGAAAATCCTTTGGCAAATTGACATTTTCCATCAGGCGAACATGTGAATGATATATTGATCATTCCCATGAAAGCCTTACTCAACAATGAGCGAGCCCCTGTCACATTCGGGGGAGGTTTCATCAAAGTTTCGTTCTCCGAATATTGCAACGCATTCACTTCTTGGTGGAAGGGGCTCCAAATTGACTTCGAATCCTCTTCGTTTCCCTCCGACCTGAAAGAAGCTATGCTGCGGCTGGAGCCTTTGCAAAACCCGCAGAACCGATACCTGATAACGGAAACGCAATCAAATTGGACACCTATCTTCAGCAACAGCAGGGGCGGAAGCGACGTAAGCAGCACCGTCTCGTACCTGTGCAAGGTCTTAGGCTGTCATGGAGTGGAAATACAGTGTTCCCCGAGTCTCACGAAACGCGAGGGGAACAAGACCTCCATTGTCAGCTACGCGGCCACATCTTTCACGTTGGTCGGTCCGCATGAAACCGAATGGTTGAACGAAATACGCCACGTGTCCGCGAGGAAAGACGGAGGGCCGTGGAAATTCTTCCAGCACGGCGAAGTACAACCGTTTGAACAGGTCGGGCACTACGAAAACAAACACATTCGCGATCGCTTCACCCCCGAGATGCTGGAGTCCTACTGTGCGGCGCAGGGCATCCTTGCATTCGATGCGACTTTCTATGGGCCAAGGAGTTTTCTTGTACACCAGCTCACAAAGTTTCCGTCCGCATCAGCCAAAATGACATTTCAAGAGGCTCAAGCTCACCTTTACCGATGAGGATAGAAATCGGCGAGCCGGATAATCCGCAACTGACCCACTACCAGGAATCCCGGCCGGCCCGAGACGGTACTCCGAAAATCTTCCTCATGGGCCACTCCCCACTTCCTCCGTTTGCTTGAGTGAACAGGCAAGTGAGCACGCTACGTTAAAATCCGGCCCACGACGGAGATTGAGCATCCCGGTTTGCGCGCTCCGGTCAAGTGCGCCGTGACGTGCTCAAGCGTTGAGGCGAGTCCCCAATCAAAAGTCGATTTCGAGAGCAGACTCTCCTAAAAAGCTTATCGCAGGAGAGGAAGCCTTCTAATCCTGGCTCCGTTCTCGGTCACTGAGATCATAGCTCCTTGGACCAGATCGTCCTTGCAAACCTTCAGCACGTTAACCAGTAAAGTGGCAAGTCCCTCTGCCCGTTGACTTTCGATCCGAATGCGAACCGCGGATGGCCAGTCGCCCCAGAGAGCGCCAACAGGGCATGGAAGTCTGCATCCAAAGTCGCAACGATCCAACCGCCCTGGCGCGCAAAGTCGACAATCTTCGCATCGCTCGCAGTGGCTAGTCCTTTTTCCTCTACGTGGGCGGACTTCACCCCGGCGGCATCGAGATGGTGGACTGTGGAACGTGGGAGGCCCTGCCCTGATCGCGCAGCAGCCTCATCGGGCGTGGGGTAGGGGCAGGACCTTGTCGTCAACCAAAGCCGCCGCAAAGGCCAGCGCTTGCCCAGTCTCCCGGCTGGCCGTAAGGCGTCTGCCCGTCTTCAGGGCAACTTGGCGATTGTCTCCATCGGTAGGAAGAGACGACTTGGTGTGGCAGGAATTTCTATAAATCCGTACTTTTTGTAAAAGGCAACGGCGTTCGCATCTTTGGCGTCAACCATGACCGTCCATGACGCAACATGCGTAGAGTTTGCCAAGCTACGCTTTAGAGCATCCGCGAGCAAAATCTCGCCGATTCCCTGCCCGCGGAACGCACTGCTTCTAGCGAGCCGTCCAACCAGGGTTGCTGGTACCTCGGGCATTCGAGTCAGCTTTCGCGCAATTTCCTCTGGAATTTTGTCAAGCCGCACCGAGTAGGCGGACAGCGTGTAATAGCCTGCGATGGTCTTTCCATCAGGCGTAAGGACATAGACCGCAGCGAGTCTTTTCTTCATATGCTGACTCGCCTGCGTTTGAAGATATGTGTCCAGCGGGGGAACACCACAGGAAAAAGCCGCTCGGTCGTGACTAGCTCTGAGCGGCTCGATGTACAATTTTGGTTTTGGTGGCTGTTCTTCCAAATTAGAGTCCCATCTGCTTGTGTCGGCCTGCTGCCGCCTTCAGTGCTTCATTCGGTTGAGGCGGATTGAGCAGAGCCTCAACAAAGACTTTCCGAGCTTCATCGCGCAGAAATAGGGATTCAAACTCCCTAATCGTCTCGGCAGCGGCTGCCTGGATATTGGAAACAACGAAGTCAGTGACAGACGTGCCGCGCAATTCGGCAGCCCGTTCGATTAGACGTTTTTGTGCTGCGGTGGTTCTTACCTCCAGACGTTCCGCCCTCTGTACTAATGCCATGGTTGCCTCCATGCGTAAAACTGAGTGTACGGCAATCTGCCGGTACTGTCAAGAGAAACTCGGCAAATTGCCGTACACTGTAAACGATTGATTATAATATCTTTACAGGATTACCCAGCGCAAAGCGGGAGAAAACGCCTGATGTTTTGGATGCCGTAGAACTAAGAAGACATCTGGGTTGAACTTCAGAACCCCGCCCGCGCGCTGGTCTTCCTGACCGCCGCCACCGGATTGAGATTATCTGAAGCTCTGGGCTTGAAATGGTCTGACGTTGAATTCGGCAGTGGAGCCATCAACTTGAGTCGCGCCGTGGTTCGTCAGCATGGTGGCGAAATAAAGAGGGAAGCATCTCAGAAGCCGGTTCCGATGCATGGCGAACTGGCTACTGCCCTCCTCGAATGGAGCTGTGGCAAGCCCCTCTGTCCGTTGACCTTCGATCCGAATGCGAACCGCGCATGGCCAGTCGCCCCAGAGAGCGCCAACAGGCATGGAAGTCTGCATCCAAAGTCACAACGATCCAACCGCCCTGGCGCGCAAAGTCGACAATCTTCGCATCGTGATGCGGGAGGCCCTGATCGAGCAGCAGCCTGCATCGTTCGCAGGCTGTCCCTGATCGTCATCCACGAAATTCCCGGGAAACCCTCGCATTCCGGCGGTCTCGGAGTTTCTTTTGACTATTATAGCCAAAATAGCTAAAATGGCTGTCTGAGGTGCTGCCCATGTCGCGAGGCCGCGTTCTCCTGGTCGACGATCAGCCATCAATCCTGGCGTCCTACAGCCGTGCGCTTGCTCGCGCCGGATTTGAAGTGACCGAGGCGAGTGGCGGCGACGAAGCTTTCCGGCGTCTCGAAAGCGCTCCTTTCGATGTCGTTCTTACAGATCTTCTGGTTCCCAAGATCAGAGGTCTCGCTTTTCTGGAAAGACTGCATGCGTTTTCTCCCGAATTGCCCGTGATCGTGATGTTCGATAAGCAGAGCAACGAGATCGCGGTCGAGGCCGCGGAGCTGGGAGCCCTGCAGTCGCTCGTCAAGCCCATCGGTGCCGCATTGCTCAAGCGAACGGTCGGCAATGCTATGCGCATGAGACGGGTGCGGCAGGACCCAGCCCCTGCCTTTCTCGCCCGCCGGGGAGCAGCCCTCACGCCCATCAAGATTACGGCGACGGAGGCCAAGAACCAGATGGGCCACGTGCTGGAGACAGTTATGCAGGGCGGCGTGGTGCTCATCACCAAACACGAGACTCCCAAAGCGGCCGTGATTCCGATGGCAGAATACGAGAAGTTTTCTCGTGCGACGGAGGCGAAGCTCAACGCGTTGAGCGGCGAGTTCGACGCGCTTCTTGCGCGAATGCAGACGCCAGAAGCTCGCGCGGGAATGAAGACAGCGTTTGACGCGACTCCCGAGCAGCTGGCCAAGGCCGCTGTAACCTTTGCGCGCAAGCGTGCCTGACCCTGCTCAAACTCCGCGCATTTATGTCCTGGCCGGTGTGAACGGCGCAGGGAAGAGCAGCGTTGGCGGGGCGATGCTCGAGGAAGCCGGCGCCACGTTTTATAATCCGGACACGGCCGCGCGCCAGTTCCGCTTGAAACTCCCCGAAATCGGCCAGGAAGAAGCGAATGGATTGGCTTGGCGGGAAGGCCGCCGACTACTTGAAAGAGCCATCGACGAACGTATGGACTTTGCCTTTGAGACCACGCTCGGTGGAAATTCGATGGCTTCCTTAGTTGAAAAGGCAAGCTCTGCGGGAATGGAAGTGCGAATCTGGTATGTGGGCCTGGAAAGCGCTGATTTGCACATCGCTCGTGTGCGGTCCAGGGTTGCTATGGGCGGGCCCGACATCCCAGAGGCAAAGATACGTGAACGGTATGCCGGGAGCAGGATGAAGTTGATTGAACTCCTGCCCCACCTTGCCGAGCTCAAGGTTTTCGACAACACCGAAGAAGGTGATCCACAAAAAGGGCAAGCTCCATCACCCAGACTACTGCTGCACATGAAATGGGGCAAGATCGTGAGTTCAGCTGAGCTATCCCTTGTGCCGGCGTGGGCGAAGCCCATCCTTCAAGCGGCGATCAAGTCGTCCGGGAAGACGTAACAGGCCAGAGCAAGAAGTGAGGAAGCTAGGCGGCGCAATCGCCGTGGATACCTTCGGGGATTCGCGAAGCGGCGCTTCTGAAGGTTTCGAGGCTTTCGATGAGCAGTGCGGCAGATCGCGGATGCAGGGCTCGCCGTTCATCCGAGCAGGGTCAGTCGTGATGCAATCGAGTTTGTAGCGGTTCTCTATCGGTATAGGCTCGCGATGGTTGATGGTCACGGCTGGATTCACCTGTAATGAATGCGAAAAGTTGTGCTGCAATGAAGACTAGTGTGTGCTACAGAATGGCAATGCTGGGAGAACAGTATGAAACGTGCTGCTCAGTCTGCAAGTTCGAGAATGCGGAAAGGCACCAGCATTAGCGGGCCTGGCAAGCTCCGTGAGGTGATGGTCATCGCCGAAGAGCAAGGCTTGTTGCGCGGGGAAAGGAACCAAGTGGTCCGGGGTAGAATGCCTAAGGCCCTGGTGGCACAGGCAAAGAGGCGCACCGGAGTTGTTTCTGATACCGCTCTCATCGAGCTGGCGTTGGCTAATATTACGCTGACTGGCTGCTGGCTCGCCGTGGCACCATCGACCGCGAAGCGGACCTTGAATTCTGAATTTCAGGGCACCCTTAGACGCCTTAAGCCCGAAAAGCACAGAGCACCGCTCAAACCGCGCCCAGAATCGGAACTCGACTTCATCGAGTCCACCGGCAGTTGGACCACCAAGCTGCTGTACGACACCACGGTTTATATCGACATTCTCCAGAACCGTTTTCCGCGAAGGGGAGACGTCATGCTCCGGGTGGCCGAGGCGTGGCATTCACCAGTAACAGAAGCGGAACTAGCGGCAACCTGCGGTCTACTTGAACCCGCACATGCCCAGACACGCGGGATTATGGAACAGGTTGTTGCGGTGATCGAGCGGCGGCCAAGCCATCGCACCCTCGCAACTGACTCCGAAATATGGCGTGAAGCGGGAATTCTGTCCGGTACACTCGCCCGGCTGCAAGGATACAAGAGCGACCAACGACGACGGGTGTTGAACGATGCCTTGCTATTCGCCACAGCTAGAAAGCATGGCTGCTCCGTGTTGACCCGCAATGTTCTTGATTTTGATTTCTTGCAACAACTCGATCCTTCCGGGAAGGTCCTATTTTACAGATTAGCGCTTGTGTGTAAGCCCTCCAGCTAGTCGACCCCACCCTCCGCAATCATCACGATCAATTCTCATGCACGGAACGTTATCGGCCTGGACGTTCGCGAACAGATGTATGACCTTACCTCCATCTCGCGACGCCGTTTCATTTTCCATTCATTTCCAATTAAAGGCTCCTTCCAATCTGCTAAGTGCCGCCGTTGCAGCGCGTTAGATTTAACTTCTCGAACCTTGCCAAGGTTCAGGTGTCGGTTGCGATTCCCGATAGGCCGCTCCATAAAATCGAGCACTTACAGACTGTGCTTGCTCCGCGAGGGAACACAAAGGAACAGAACCTGTTCCCACCGCAGGCCGAATCAGCTCAACCACCTTCAGATACGCTGCACGCTTAGCCGGCGTTAGAGCCTGTGCGTACACGTCAAGCGTCAATCTGCTGTTCGCCTGGTGCATCAGTTCTTGAGCGGTCTTAACGTCCTCACCGCTGCCCTTACGCGGCCAAGTCCTGGATCAGACTCTGTCCAGCGATACGCCGCATCAGCAGTTGAACGGTCACAGTCGATGTCGTAAGTTCGCATCCCGTGCTTACCAGCATGGTGGAGAGACTACTCGCTCCCACGAAAGACCTGACCGTTACTGCGTTATTGGCGGATATTCCTAGAACTGAAGGCATCAACCAGTCCCGCTCCCCCCATTTTTCCTTCTCGGCGCATGCTCGCTCGAGACGAACCTCGGCCCGCTCGCGGCTCGACTTCGCAGTGGTGGTCCTGGCAGTAAGGGTCTCGCGCTTTTGCCGCCCGGAGACGGAGATCACGGGGAGGAAATACGGCTCACCTACAGGCGCACACTGCGTTTCTGAAAGGCCGGAGGGCAGAAACATTGGCAGCGGTGAGCGAGGAATCGGCAGCAATATAGCGCGATTCAGAAAGAAGGTAAGTCATTTTTTGCACATTCCATTTTTCTTAGTTCTTTGAAGGTTCAAAACGATGCGCGCCCTGTCCGATCGGCAAGTAGATTCGGTTTCTTTTTGCTGTACTTCGTCGGCCTTCGCAAGGCGAGGAAACCTGTCCGAAAAACTTTGGGCACGGGACGTTGCTTCTGTTTGCGCAGAGAGCTAGGTTGTGCGCGTTCGCGTGGGGTGATCAGAGTTCGTTTTCAAATGCGGCAGAAGTCCTGAGTATCGCGAGGAGGAACTCGGTGCATCTGGAGTTCCGCAGTGGTCGAGGACTTTCGCAAATGCGCGACTTCGCGGGTTCCAGCCGTGGCACTGCTTCGCGAAGTCGCCAATTATAACCTGCTGTAATTCGATGGCCGCGCGCGACAAGGTTTCCGGTGGCCGCTGATCGAACCGCATTCGTAGGGAGGAAACGCAATGTACTTCAACGTGTTTGGGGAGAGAGTTTCGAAGGCTCGTTATCGTGAGATGGTCAACGCGGCGAAGAATCGGCGCGAATTGATCGCCGCCGGGCTTACCAGTAGGCGCGACCTCTTGAAGATGGGGTTGCTCACCGCCGGCGGTATGTTGGTCGCGAAGAGCGGCTTGAGCGCCCGGGCCGGGCAGCAGGTACAGACAAATAACCCTCCCAGTTCCGGGCAGAATACCAGTCCAGGAACCAACCAGAACTGCGTACCTGGGAACCAGACGGCTAGCCCGCCGACGAGGCCTTTTGTCCAGGCTCTGCCGATCATGCCGCTGGCACAGAGGGTTTCGTCGCTGACCCCAACACCGACGGAAAACCCTAACGTTGGAGCGGGAGAAGTTCGAGCGGCTCCTTTTCAGGCGCCGCTGATCGACGCCAATCGCTTCCCCGTAGTTCCAGGCACGCTTTACAACATCCACCAGAGGCAGTTTGTTAAGAGTCAACATCCCGATCTGCCTATGCAGACCATCTGGGGATTTGATGATGGCACGGGAACACGCAGCCCCGGCCCAACGTACCAAGCCTTCTACGGAAGACCGCAGCTCACGCGCAACATCAATTCTCTGCCGTCGATCACCGAAAAGAACAACACCGGTTTCGGGATGGCTTCGGTCTCTACCCACTTGCACAATGCTCACAATCCTTCGGAAAGCGACGGCAACCCTTGCGACTTTTACACTAACGGGCACTTTTGCGACCAGTACTATCCCAACGTGCTGGCTGGGTTCAACTCTGACCACGAACCCAACGGCGACATCAACGAATCATTGGGCACGTTGTGGTATCACGATCACCGCGTGGACTTCACCTCCCAGAACACCTACAAGGGGCTGCTCGGGTTCTATTGCCTGTTCAATCAATTCGATACCGGGAGTGACGATACCGGCTTCCGTCTGCCTGACTTTCCAGCGCACGATATTCCGCTGGCCTTCGCCGACAAGGTCTACGACCCCGAGAGCGGCCAGTTGGTGTTCGATCTGTTTAACCTCGACGGCATTTTGGGCGATAAGTTCCTGGTCAACGGCGTGATCCAGCCGTTCCTGAACGTGGAGCCGCGGCGCTACCGCTTCCGCCTGTTGGACACCGGACCGTCACGCTTTTACGAGTATTTCCTTACCGACCTGAACAATTTGGGCGCGCAGAATCCCTATTGGCTGATCGGTACGGACGGCAACCTGCTTCCTCATCCCGTTCAGGTGCAAAGCGTCCGGCTTGGTCCAGCCGAACGTGTGGATGTAATTATCGACTTCCGCCAATTCGCAGGTAAGACCATCTATCTTGAGAATCGCCTGAACCAGCTTAGTGGCCAGGGACCGGCCGCGGTGGATAGTCAGGTGGCCGCCCAGAATAGCGCCAGCACGGAATGCAGCCTCGTTCTCAATTCAAACCAGCCCGCAATTCTGCCGGCAGGCGCAGGGAACCTGTTGTTGCAATTCCGGGTGAGTGGCACGGCGGTCCAAGATGAGAGCGTCGATCCGGCGACAAATCCGACATTCTACCAACTGCCTGACACCACCGCAGAGGCGCGCATTGTTCGCACTTTCAGATTCGATCGCTTGAACGGCCAATGGTCTGTCAACGGCCAGTTCATGGACTGCAACACTTTCCGTTTCGCAGTCCGCCAGAACAGCTCGGAGCAGTGGCTCCTGACCAACCTCACCGGTGATTGGACACACCCGATCCACATCCATTTGGAGGAGCATCAGATTCTGAGCCGCAACCGGGCAAAACCTACCGTGCCCGCGGACTTGGGGCGCAAGGATGTGACCCAGGTGCATCCCAACGAACGCGTGCAATTGTTCTTCCGCTTCCGCGACTGGCTGGGCAAGTACCCCATCCACTGTCACAACGTGGTCCATGAGGACCACGCGATGATGGCTCTTTGGCATGTCGTGCCAGCCGGCCAGGAAGACAACATCAACGTCCCGTAATCGTGACATCGCGAGCGAAAGACTCCCAAGGAGGGCAGGGCCATGCTGGATGTATCGCGAAGAAAGATGTTGGGCGTGCTAGGGATGGCTCCGCTGGCCATCGGCGTTTCTGAGGTGGCCGAGGCCGGCGGGTCCCAACTCCACCCTGTCGCACCCACTGGACTGACGTTGTCGGAACAGGCGCGGAGACGTATTCAAGAACAACACTTCCCGGATATCCCTCTCATAACGCATGAGGGCCGGCAGGTACGGTTCTACCACGACTTAATCAAGGACAAGATCGTTAGCCTGAATTTCTTTTTTGCCAAATGCGACGAGATTTGTCCTTTGGTCATGGCGAACTTGACGAAGGTTCAGAAGTTGCTGGGCAGCCAGGTGGGCCGGGACATTTTCATGTACTCGTTCACGCTAAAACCGGACGAGGACACGCTCGAAGTTCTCAGGCACCACCGTGAGATATATCACGCTGGACCTGGTTGGACGTTTCTAACGGCCAAGCCGGATGATATGGAGAAGGTCCGCAAGGCTATTGGGTTCACCTATCCGGAACCGGCCATCGACAAGGACAAGACGCAACATATCGGTAACATTCGCTACGGCAATGAACCGCTTATGCTGTGGTCGGCTTGTCCGGGGATGGCCCACGCGAAGTGGATTGCCGAAACGCTGGAGTGGGCCATCCATCCCGAGACCAACAGGGTACAAGCGTCCTGAAGTCTCCGTTACTAACAAAGTTTCTATTCCGGAGCCGGCTTATCCCGGCAATTGCCGGAGGAAGGATCAAAAGTGATGAAAAGCGCACCAAGGTATGCCTCACGGTTTGTTTTCCTTTTGGCAGTAGGGCTGCTGTTCGTGGCTGTGCCCAACCTGCGGGCCCAGCAGGACCAGCCTCCGCTGGGCGGAGATGCAGACGACAAATTTAACCCTCCGCCCTGTGATTACAACGATACCTTCTACAAGGACAACGGCCTCGACCCCAACAGTCCTTTTAACATCGGTCGTTTCGGCAGCTTCCGGCAGACGGGCCCGCCGGCAACCGGCAGCCAGAATAACTGGGTGGCGGACAGTACCTGCGTCACCAGAGATCCGAACCGCAGAAACTTCCGCATCCTGGCGACCACAGGAGGCAACGCGGACGATGGCAACAGTCCCTTCACCAATGGAGCGCAAGAGAGCTTTGAGTTCATCTCGATCCTTTCCTTCCTCACCAAACAAGATGCTTTCGAGACCACCTACTCACGCACGGTTGGCGCCATAAATGGCGGCCTCGACGGCGACCAGCAGAATGCTGGCACCACGATTTCCATCACTCCTGGAACCGACCCTAATGGGAACCAGACGGGCCTCAATCCCCGCGGGATCAGCATGGAGCAGATCGTGAGCAATTTCGAGGCTTATGCAGCGCTGAAACAGACTCTGCCTAACGGAACCTTTGCCACCAACCCGTGCGCCGCAAACATGCAGAGCCCATTGGCGCCACCGACGCCTTGCTTCCCGGTGAATAGCGTGAACACCGTGTTCACACCCAATCTCAGGCAGGACTGGCGATTTGCCACCAATCGCAACGCCATGGATGGCAGCGATAACAACTGCATCAACACCGATCCTACTGTCTGCCCAGCTGGCGTCAGCGACAGCCCGTACGGTTATTTCTGCGACGATCTTTTGGGTATGTGGATTCTTACTTATTTCTGGTTCACGCAACCTCCTAATACCACGGATCCGGTCTGTGGTCCTATATTCGCTGCAATCGGTGCGAAGAACGGCTTCAATACGGATGGAACTCCCATTATTTTGACGGCCTTTGAACTCAACCAAGAGATTGAAGCCAACAACTGCGGGGCTGAAGGCAAGGAAGCAGTGGATGGGTCGGATGGCGGAGCTGTTTGGCTCGTTTGTCCTGCCATTCCCGATCCGCGGGCCGGCGCAATCGCTCCCGACGCGTTCCTGGATCAGGTGCACAAGGCCAACGGCGTTCCGCAGAACTTGGTCTTAACCGTTAATTTCCTGAGCTTGCAGATCTTTGGTGTGTTTCCAAGCGAGCTCACAGCGCAGCAACTCTCGCAGGTGAGCGCCGCGGCTGCTGCTACGCATTAGCGGCTGATCGGAGATCGAGAGGCATGCCCCTGGTAGGGCTTCGGCGCTGCCAGGGGTAGCTGTGCTCTAAGAGGGCCAGTTAAGATGACCGCTCCAAGGGGAAAGCAGATTCGTCGCCGGGGTTTCGTCAAACTGGCAGCCGGTGCGGCGGCCATCGGACCATTCTTCCTCTTTCCCGACCGCGCTCTCGCTGGTCAAAACACCCTAACGATCGCTAAATGGGCGCATTTCGTGCCGGAGTTTGACTCGTGGTTCGAGGGCATGGCCAGGGACTGGGGCAAACAGCACGACGCCAGAGTAACAGTGGACGAAATCCCGGTGGAAAGAATTAGTGCCACGGCCAATGCTGAGATCAAAGCCGGTAAGGGGCACGACGTGTTCATGTTCCCCTGGCCTCCCGCCGAGTATTACCAATACGTAATTGATCACAGCGATGTCTATCAGACGGTGGCGTCCAAGTACGGCGCCATCCAGCAACTCGCGCACCGATCAACATTCAATCTGAAAAACAAGACATACTTCGCTTTTGCCGACTTTTGGGCTCCCTCTCCGCTGCACTTCTTTCAGGACTACTGGGCCCAAGTAGGCATGCCTTTTGGTCCGGTGCACTACGGCAGCCTGCGCGGCGGCGGGAAAAAGTTGCGCGACCAGTTCGGCATACCCTGCGGTTTAGCGTTTACGCCAACCCTGGAAGGCAACGTCACGTTGCACACCATCCTATACGCTTTTCGCGCGTGGATGCTGGATGGAAATGGAAATGTACTTTTCAACAAAAATGGTTTCGCCGTCGGTGCCCTGAAGTACATCCAGTCGCTGTACCAGGATTCGGGCACGCCGGATCAGCTTGCCTGGGGGCCAGGAGGCAACGTCCGTGCCATGCTGGAGCGCAAGACGTCTTCCACAAGCAATGCCATCAGTCTCTTGCGCGCTGCTGAAAAGCAAGATTCTCAGCTGGCAAGCAAGATCTTGCTCCAACCACCACTGATCGGAACCAACGGGATGGGCGTGACCGCGCTCCCGCACGTCACCAACTGCTCGGCGGTCTGGAAGTTCGCCCAAAACCAGGACGGAGCCAAGCAATTCTTAGCCGATCTGATTGATACCTCGAGGACCGGTTACGAAAAAAAGCCTGGGTTGCAACTTTCCGATTTACCCAAAGACCGTTCCTGACCTTATTGTGCGGCTCTCCAGGGATCCGCGGGCCGATCCGTCCTACAAATACACGGGGCTTAAGGATGCGCTTCATTGGACTCCAAACCTAGGCGTTCCCGGATTTGCAACGCCGGCGTACATGGAGATTTTCAACAGTTCCCTTGTCCCAAGGATGGTGCAGAGCGTTCTCAAAGGCGAAAGCCGTCCGGAAGATGCTGCCGCTGCTGCGGCGTCAGAAATTCAGCGGATCTCCGAGAAGTGGAAGCAGAGCTGATAGCTCCGAACAGGAGGTGAACTATGCGGTGGCGAACCCTCGCGTTGTTGATTGCTTTTCTAACGCTCAGCAGTTCCACGTTGTTCTCTAACACTCCGG
>Ga0207055_1102_pt6 | contig 16827 bp, 18 predicted proteins | sample Alteio_BWMinCont_57_FD_153293 | JGI IMG/M metagenome (GOLD analysis project Ga0207055, IMG submission 153293) | Enriched cells from forest soil in Barre Woods Harvard Forest LTER site, Petersham, Massachusetts, United States -... | ecosystem: Environmental > Terrestrial > Soil > Temperate forest >...
TTGGGTGCATCACGGCCATGTGGAAAAAGGCGAAATGAAAACCGGTGATCTGGTGGTGATGCAGGTTGATGGCGAGCGTCGTTCGAATTTACGCGCGCACCATTCGGCCACGCATTTGCTGCACGAAGCCTTGCGCCGCAAGCTGGGTACGCATGTGACGCAAAAAGGCTCGCTGGTAGCGCCGGATAAATTGCGTTTCGATTTCAGCCAGCCGACGCCGATTTCAGCTTCCGATCTTGCGGAAATTGAAGCCGAAGTGAACCGGCGAATTCGTATGAATGAAGAAGTCATCACACATCTCATGACACCGAAGGAAGCAACCGATAACGGTGCCATGGCACTGTTCGGGGAAAAATATGGCGATGAAGTGCGCGTGTTGTTCATGGGTGGCCGCGAAGATAAGAACGACAAGGGTAAGGAATATTTCTCTGTCGAATTATGCGGCGGTACGCATGTACGCCGCACCGGTGATATTGGCGTATTCAAAATCACGTCCGAAAGCGCGGTATCGGCGGGTGTAAGACGTATTGAGGCCGTAACAGGCTCGGCGGCCCTTACCTGGTTCGACGCGCAAGAAAAAACCTTACATGCAGCGGCGGATGTCTTGAAAGCCTCGGTTGCGGATGTGCCGGCTCGCGTTACGCAGCTGGTCGAGGACCGTAAGAAGCTTGAACGCGAAGTGGCTGATCTGCGTCGTCAGGTTGCGCTTGGCGGTAGCGGCAGCGGATCCAACGCAGCGGAAGCACCAAAGCAGGTGAACGGTGTTAATTTTATCAGCCGTGTTTTGACGGACATTCCGGCTAAGGATTTGAAACCGATGGCTGATGCCTTCAAAACGCAAGTGAAGTCTGGCGTTATCGCGTTGATATCGAGCTTTGAGGATAAGGTTTCGATTGTCGTCGCCGTGACGGATGATTTAACCAAGCAGGTTAGTGCGGTTGATCTCGTCAAAACTGCCGCCGAAGTTGTCGGCGGTAAGGGTGGTGGTGGCAGGGCTGATATGGCGCAAGCCGGAGGCTCTGACATCAGTGCTATGCCTAAAGCGATTGCAGCGATCGAGAAGGCTTTAGAAAATAAGGCGAAGGCGGCTTAAAGTTTAGCAACGGCTACTTCTGCTGACTTAATTGTGTCGGGCCTTACATAGCCCAGTGCGTATTGGATGGCGGCATTAGACAATCCGCCGTACCGGAGCGCCACAACACCTCGACCGACGAGCTCATGACTGGCGGACTGTTCAAATAACGATTTGATCTCTGGTGCACTAAACTTAGGCATGCCTTTAAAATCTTTAAGCGCAACACATGATGTTGCATGCACAGTATGCCCGTCAAAGTCTAGCCATTGCTTCTTGTCCGTGCCCGCTGCCTTGACGATCTGGTATAGTTCAACGATCCTCTTGTCTCCGATGTTGGGCATCCAGCTTGTCGAGAGGTCCTTAAATTCGCTGGCGGTATAAACATCAATGTTTGCCGGTCTTCCAAGAATGTCAGCCAAATAATTTGTGATGTCAGCTGAGATTATGCCCAAGTCGCGCATCAAATGAACGTTGGTCAAGAGAACATCGCGCGTTTCTGTGTGAAAATTAGTTTGTGCCTTGAATATTTGGTCTTTAACCCAACCGGGGGTTGGCGCCCTATACAGGCCTCGATGATTTTCAGCTATTGACCGAGCCTCTTCATGTGATTTGGGGGCATGAGTTACTTCGGCCTCACGTTTTAAATAAAACTTACGGATTTTTTCTACGCGGGCAATAAATTCTTTCGCCTGCTCCACTGCAACGCAAAGTGTTTGTGCGACAACAGCGAAATCTGTTTGTTCAGTATGTGGTTTGCGTGCAAGTTCAAAATAACGGCTCAAGGGAAAGCGGAATGTCAGGTAATGCCGTTTATGCGTTGTGTAATCTGAATTGCTCATGATAATTCCTTGCTTCTTAAGGGGATGGTTTATCGGAAAGCAGCCGCAGAAAAAAGGAGTATTTATAGTTAATTCTCTATTTCTGTTTCTTTTCAAAGCAAATTGTTAAGAATGTAACTAGTGTAACAATAAAGATCAGAACAACGGCCAACTCCCACCGGAACCCGATCACGCCAAACGCAATTGCGCTCATGATGCCGGTGATCAGTTCAATCAGTAAATAACGCCTGCCGATTTTGGCGCCGCACTGGCTGCATTTACCGCCAGTGATCAGCCACGAAAAAACTGGCACAAGATCGCGCACCTTTAAAGGAGCGCGGCATTGAGGACAGCTGGAGGGGGGCAACACAATCGACAGTTTTCGTGGCAAACGATAGCTCAACATTGTGATGAAGCTGCCAAGCGTGATACCGACAACAAAACCTATCAGAAGTTGAAACCATAAGGCATCGAAGGGCGGCGGTACGTCACCCATTGCGTTCGACCGTGCAAATGCCGTGTTTCAACATCCAGCCGAGGCAACGCCAGATACGGTCATGTTCAGTGGCGGGGAAGGGGATCAGGATATCCTGAACATAGGCGACGTTGGCGCGGCGAATGGCATCGATAAGTTCCAGCATGGAATCCTTCGGCACCAGCAATTCAGGAATGAAGAAATTCATCTCGTGCTTCATGATCAGGGCGATTTCGTCCTTACTCATGACAACTTGCATGCGGTCTTGCGGGTCCAGCAACGCACTGGGAAAACCGCGGAACATTTGCCATGGGTTAGGAAAGGAGGGATGCACCGCTTGCCAGTTTTTCGGCAACATGGCTTTTTGTTTGGTGCTCTGACGTTTCTTCGCCAAATCCTGCCACAATTCTTCGTAAGCCTTGATGATATGTCGCCAATCGAAAATATTCTGAGCGCGGGTACGGGCATTATCACCAAAGCCACGACGGCGCGCATCATCCTCAGCCAATATGCGAATGGCTCTGGCACATAATTCGATATCGATGGAAGTGGATTGTGCTGCGCCCATCAGCGAAACGCCATAATTGTCCTCGTTGTAATAGGCTTCGGCGATCGCAAGGCCGGCCGAGGGTTGCGGTGTCATGGTCGGGATCAGGAAGCCGTCCAGCCCGTCGCGTACGCCACCGCGATAACCGTTCCAATCGGTGACGACAGCAGGCAAACCACAAGCCATCGCCTCAATGGGTGTCAGGCCAAAGCTTTCCTGAATATTATCGGACAGCGACGTGAAGATATCGGCTGCCGCCCACAAACCATCTGGGAAGCGTGGATCATCGTTCATAATGAAATCGATTTTGACCGTCTTGCAGATATCAGCAGCCAGATTGCGGAAATGAGGTTCCATATCTTTCGGCTTGAAATAACCGAACATGACAAGACGCAGTTTGCGGTTGGTATGCTGCGCGGCGCGTTCGATGGCTTGCCACAGCGCCAAAGGATGCGATTTGGTCGCGAAGCTCAAGCGACCCAGAAACAAGACCACGACTTCGTCTTGCGTGACATTTAAGGCCTGCCGTTGTGCTGTTCGTTTGTCGGCTGAAGTCAGGCGAATAAATTTATCCGTATCGATGCCGAGTGGAATAATCGGCGTTTGCACCGGACATTTAAACGAACCGCCAAAACGAAAATTGAGGTATTCAGCCTGTATCTGCCACAAATTCTGCACGGCATCGCGAATGGCTTCGGAGGGGCAGATTAGCGCGTCAGTGCCATCGCTTGGTGATGTACATAAATCACCAACTGCGCGGGCGATACGCTCGCCGCTCATCGTATGAACAAGACCACAGGTGGCAAAACCGGCACCCTCCACTTGCTGTCGCCGCCACGTAAGGTCGGCCGTCAGCGGATCGGGGCGGAACAAGCAGGAAATACTGCCAAGATTATGTTTCGGATGGCGCGGGTCGAGACCGACACAACGTTTTTCAGCATCGACGCCCACGCCCTGCGCCAGTTCCTTGAAATGATCGAAGCTGGGAATATCGGTTGGGCGGCAAACGAATTTGTCCTGCTTGCTGTGTTTGAAATAAGCCGACAGGAAATTGCTGACAGCTATATCGAGGCCGTAAACTTCACCTTCAGCCTTGCCGGAAGAAGGACGCGCATATTGAATGCAGATGGTCATGGGATCAGGCCACGCCGCCGGCTTTCTTCGGTGCCTGCAATTTGGCAATCGTTGCCGTGGTGCTGTGGCCTTCGACAAGGTTGGCGAGGACGACTTGCCCGCCCCAGCTTTGCACCAGATCGCCGCCCACCACTTGATCGACACGGTAATCGGCGCCTTTGACCAATGCGGATGGACGAATGGCCTTGATCAGGTTCAGTGGTGTTTCTTCAGTAAAGATCACGATTTGATCGACATCGGCGAGGGACGACAATACAGCCGCGCGCGAGGCTTCGTTCTGCACCGGTCGGCTGTCGCCTTTCAGGCGTTTAACCGATGCATCGCTGTTGATGCCGACAATCAGTTTATCGCAAGCGGCTTTCGCTTGGCGGATCAGTGAGATATGCCCAGGATGCAACAGATCGAAACAGCCATTGGTGAATCCGACTTTCAGGCCTTGTTTACGCCAGCGTTCAGCCAGCTCCGTCGCCTGCGCGAGGGTGATGAGCTTTTCTTCGCTCTGCCGGGCCTGATCATGCGCCAGTTCGCGCACCAATTCTTCGCGCGTGACGGTGGCGGTACCGATTTTGCCGACGACGATGGAGCCGGCAATATTTGCCAGCGCTGCGCTATCGGCGGGTGACAGGCCACCTGCCAAAGACAAAGCCATCGTGGCGAGAACGGTGTCGCCTGCGCCCGACACATCGAATACTTCGCGGGCTGATGCGCGGAAATGCAAAGCAGGCTGGCCTTTCATCACCAGACAGACGCCATCACTGCCCAGTTTCGCCAGAACGCCTTCCAGTTGCTGCGCATCAATCAGTTTACGCGCGGCTTTTTCGGCATCTTCGATGGTGCGGATCGTCATACCTGAAACTTCGGTCAATTCCTTGCGATTGGGGGTCAACATATAGGCGCCGCGGTAATGGCTGAAATCACGGCCCTTCGGATCGATCAGAACCTTGCAGTTCTTTTCCTTGGCCAATTTGATGATTTCCGTAACCACGCGCAGGCTGAGAACACCTTTGGCATAATCCGACAAAATCACGACGTTGCATCCGTCGATGGCGCCGCGCACGCGCAGCAAGGTTTGTTCTTCCATATCGGCCGAAACGGCCTGACTGACTTCATGATCGGCACGCAGTAATTGCTGGCCGTCGGCGACATAGCGTGTCTTGAGCGTTGTCGGGCGTGAATTATCAGTGAGGAGGTAGGAGGTCACCGATGGCAAAGACGTCAGTTGTTTGGCGAGGTCATATCCCGCCGGGTCTTGCCCGATGACGCCGATCAAATCAACCTGACCGCCGAGCGAAACGAGATTGCGTACAACGTTACCAGCACCACCCAAGGTCACCGCTTCGCGCTGGATGCGTAAAACAGGAATGGGTGCTTCGGGCGAAATGCGATCGACCTGGCCGTAAATATAACGATCAAGCATTACGTCGCCGATGCACAGCACGCGGTGACCGGTCAGTTTTTCGACTTGGGGTACGAGATGTGCGTTCATCATAATCCGTCAGATATATTTGTCAGGGGCAGCCAGAAAATTCTGGACGTACAGTTTGATGCCTTCTTCCAGGCCGGTAAAGGGCGCGGTGTATCCCGCATGACGGAGTTTAGCCATGTCGGCTTCGGTAAAATACTGATATTTATCCTGTAATTCCGCAGGCATTTCGCGGTATCTGATCAATGGCGCCCGGCCCAGCCCTTGATAAACCGCGACCGCCAAATCGGCAAAGCTGCGGGCCTTGCCCGTACCAAGGTTGAACAAACCATTTACTTTAGGGTGCTCCAGAAGCCAAATCATGACCTTCACGCAATCGGCGACCCAAACAAAATCGCGCAACTGTCCACCGTCCTGATAATTCGGGTTATTCGATTTGAACAGCGAGAAGGCTTCAGTGCGTGCGGCAAATGGATAGATCTGTTCCGCCACGGAGCGCTGATGACCTTTATGGTATTCATTGGGGCCATAGACGTTAAAAAACTTTAAACCGACGGATTGAGCCGGCCCACCGCCACGCGATTTTTGCCGCGCCACCCAACGGTCGAACAAATGCTTGCTCCAGCCATAGGGATTGAGTGGCTTCAGTTTTGCAAGGCCCTCGATGCTTTCATCGTCTTTGAATCCTGCTGATCCATCGCCATAAGTCGCGGCAGACGAGGCATAGATGAACTGCACATGGTTTTCCTTGCACCACAGCCAGAGTTTGCGGCTGAGGCGGAAATTGGTTTCCATAATCAGATCGACGTCGGTTTCCGTGGTCGATGAAATCGCACCCATATGGAATATGGCTTCGATATCGCCGGTATGGTGTTCAAGGAAATCGTCGAGCTGTTCGGGTGCTATGACAGCTTCCAGATCACGTTTGGCGATATTCTGCCATTTTTCGTCCTTGCCCAGCCAGTCGCACACGACAACGCGTTCGCCGCGCGCGTCGAGCGCAGCCACAAGGTTAGAGCCGATAAAACCGGCGCCGCCGGTAACGATGATCATGGGAACGCCTATGAGGATAGATAACGGCGACAATAGACCTTTTTAGGCGGAATTTGACAAGTCAGAAGGTAAAAGGCACCTATCGGTACCTAAATAAAGATAGATGAGGAAGAAAATGAAGCGCGCACTCGTGTTTCCAGGGCAGGGAAGTCAGGCCGTTGGCATGGGACAGGCATTGGCAGGAGCCTTTACGGAAGCCCGTGATGTCTTTCAGGAAGTTGACGAGGCGCTTGGCCAGAATTTGACCAAAGTGATGTTCGAAGGGCCTGCGGACGATCTGAAGCTGACCGAAAACGCCCAGCCAGCCTTGATGGCCGTCAGCATGGCGGTGATTCGTGTTCTGGACAAACAGGACCAGTTCCGGTTGCCGGAAGCCGCGAAATTTGTGGCTGGCCACAGCCTCGGCGAATATTCGGCTCTGTGCGCGGCTGGCAGCTTTAATCTCGCCGATACGGCACGGTTGTTGAAAAAGCGCGGACAGGCGATGCAGCAAGCTGTGCCCGTCGGCATCGGTACGATGGCAGCCTTGATAGGCGTTGATTTGCCGGTGGCACAGGAAATTGCTGCAGAAGCCTCGCAAGGCGAAGTTTGTGCGGCGGCCAATGATAATGCACCGGGGCAGGTGGTGATCAGTGGCCATGTCGCTGCAGTTGACCGCGCCATAGCGATTGCCGCCGAACGTGGATTTAAGCGTAGCGTGAAGTTGCCTGTCAGTGCCCCGTTCCATTGCTCGCTGATGAAGCCGGCGGCTGACGTCATGCAAAAAGCACTGGCTGCTGTGGCAATCAAGCCGCCAGTTGTGCCGGTGGTTGCTAATGTCACTGCCGAGGCTGTCAGCAGCGCAGAAGATATTCGAGATCTATTGGTTCAACAGATTACCGGTGCGGTGCGCTGGCGCGAATCCGTGCTTTACATGAAGGCGCAGGGTGTTGAACAATTGGTCGAATGTGGAGCAGGCAGCGTTTTAGCTGGCCTCACCAAGCGTATCGACAAGGAAATGACAGCGGTGTCGTTACAGACGCCTGAAGATATCGAAAACTTTTTGAAAGCAAGGTAAGCATCATGTTCGCACTTTCTGGCAAAAACGCACTCGTCACCGGCGCCTCGGGCGGCCTTGGGAATGCTATCGCCACAGCATTGCATGCGGCAGGCGCCAAGGTTGTTCTGTCAGGCACAAAGGTTGATGCGCTGAAAACACTGCAAGTAGAACTGGGCGAGCGCAGCTTTGTCGTCTCCGGCAATCTTTCAGATCCCGCTGTCCCGGCTGTATTGCTAAAAGAGGCCGAAACGCAATTGGGTGGTGGTGTCGATATCCTGATCAACAATGCGGGTCTGACGCGCGATGGTCTGGCTTTGCGCATGAAGGATGACGATTGGGATATGGTTATCAATGTCAATTTATCGGCGGCGTTTCGCCTGACACGTGCGTCACTAAAGGGAATGATGTCGCGACGCTGGGGCCGCGTTATCAATATCACATCGATTGTGGGAGTAACCGGCAATGGCGGGCAGGCGAATTATGCGGCTTCCAAAGCAGGCCTCATCGGCATGAGTAAGTCATTGGCGCAGGAAATGGCGCCACGTAATGTGACGGTCAATTGCATAGCCCCCGGTTTTATTGCCTCGGCCATGACCGATGTTCTGACTGATGATCAGAAACAGAAAATCCTAGCCAGCATTCCAGCCGGCCATATGGGGGAGGGCAAAGACATTGCTGCCGGTGCCGTATTCCTTGCCAGCGAGGAAGCGCGCTATATCACCGGCCAGACCCTCCATATCAATGGCGGCATGGCGATGATTTAGAATTAAGATGAACTAAGGCTATTATGGTTGAGGGCGACGATCACGCCTTGTGAGGCCATACAAACCCGCGAAACCAACCCCAAAAAGCGCCAAGCTTGAAGGTTCAGGCGTAGAAGGAGGGTCGATATGAACAGCAGCTTGCTGAATATTAAGATTAAATGTTCCCGACAGGGGTGGGAGAACAGCTAATTGAACGTTGCGTGCGCCTTGTTCTGTCGAAGCTACAGGTCCATGCATTATCGTTGCTTCTGCGGCATGAAGCGTAAACAGACTGGCAATAGCGCCAACAATACCAGCGCGAATTTTTCCTGCGTTCATCGGAAACTCCTTTAGGTTGGTTGATATTGGTGAATTATTCAGCAAATCAGCACGTCTAAAACTTGCTGTTGAGATAACAGAAGGCTTGATACCACACAACTAAAATTATAGGTGGATGTACTTCAGTCTTTGTACAAAAAGATTCAAGTATGTATCGTGACATCAATAAGTTATGGATATGACACGTAGTCATCATTGGTTTTGTTGAGAGTCATGTCGAAAGAATCCAATACCCTCCGCAAACGTGTGACGCGCTACGCCAAGGTGTCGAAGGCCATGGCAGGTTTTGGCGCGCGCGCGGCGGGGCAGCGATATTTGGGTATTGATCCCGATCGGCAAAAACAGGCCGAACGCTTGCGCAAAGCCCTTGGTGGCCTGAAAGGCCCGCTGATGAAAGTGGCGCAGATCCTTTCCACCATTCCCGATGCTGTGCCGAAAGAATATGCGATGGAATTGGCGCAGCTGCAGTCGGATGCGCCGTCGATGGGCTGGCCGTTCGTCAAGCGCCGTATGGCGGCGGAACTTGGCCCCAATTGGGAAAAGAAATTTGATAAGTTTGAACATGAAGCCAGCGCCGCTGCATCGCTGGGACAAGTGCATAAGGCGATCGCGCATGATGGGCGCAAGCTCGCTTGTAAGTTGCAGTATCCTGACATGCTCTCGACGGTCGAAGCTGATTTACGGCAATTGAAAATGGTGTTGGCGGTGTTCGAGCGTTATGACCGCGCCGTGTCCACGAAACAAATTCAGCAGGAAATCGCCGACCGCCTGCGTGAGGAACTGGATTACAAACGCGAAGCTAAACACATTAATCTGTATCGCACGATGCATGCGGATTCGGAAAATGTGCATGTGCCGGAAGTTGTGGATACGCTTTCAACGGAACGTCTTTTGACAATGACGTGGCTGGAAGGGGAGAAGCTGGTTAATGTTGTGAACAAGCGTTCGCTGAAAGATCGTAACGCGATTGCGATGAATATGTTCAATGCCTGGTACACGCCCTTTTATCATTACGGGGTCATCCACGGCGACCCACACCTTGGTAATTACACAGTACGCAAGGATAACAGCATCAATCTGCTGGATTTTGGCTGCATCCGCGTATTTAAGCCGAAACTGGTAGAAGGCGTTATCAACCTCTATCAGGCCCTACAAAAGGGTGATCACGATCTTGCAGTAGAAGCTTATAAGGCGTGGGGTTTTAATAATCCCAGCAAACAATTGATCGATATTCTTAATGTATGGGCCAAGTTTATCTATGCCCCCATTCTGGACGATAAAACCCGGTTGATCGAAGAAACTAACACAGGTCTCTATGGTCGTAAAACCGCTAATAAAGTGCATCAGGAATTACGCAAAATCGGTGGCGTCGAAGTGCCACGCGAATTTGTATTCATGGACCGAGCTGCGATCGGACTTGGCTCGGTATTTTTACGCCTGAAAGCAGAAATCAACTGGTACCAGATGTTTCAAGGCCTCATCAGCGGGTTTGGGGTCAAGGAATTGGCCAAAAGACAAGAAAAAATCTTGAAAGCTTCTGGCTTGATGGCTGCTTCACAGACGTGAAAAAGTAAGCCATCATCACCACTTAGCCGATTCCTTCGTCCTTCTTCTTTTTGAGCCGATATGAAAATTGCCATACCCAAAGAACGCCGTGCCTACGAAAAGCGAGTCGCCGCTACGCCCGATACGGTAAAAAAATACCGAGCGCTCGGTTATGAGGTTGCCGTGGAAGCCGGCGCCGGCACCGAAGCTTCCTATCCCGACGAGCACTATGCTGCGGCAGGGGCTCAGATTATCTCCGATGCCGCAATGACGCTACGCGATGCGGATGTGGTCTTAAAAGTTCAACGTCCAATGAACGAAGGCGAAGGCCGCAATGAAATGGGCTTGCTAAGGCCGGGCGCTGTTCTGGTTGCCATGCTTAATCCCTATGCAGCGCGCGGCGATCTGGACGCCTATGCCCGCGGCGGGATTAACGCCATGTCGATGGAACTGATGCCGCGTATCACACGTGCACAGACAATGGATGTTCTTTCGAGCCAATCCAATCTGGCGGGCTATAAATCCGTACTGGACGCTGCCGAGCAATTCGGTCGTGCATTTCCGATGATGATGACGGCGGCGGGAACAATCCCCCCGGCACGCGTTTTGGTAATGGGTGCTGGTGTTGCCGGATTGCAGGCAATTGCCACGGCGCGGCGCTTAGGCGCAGTGGTTTCCGCGACGGACGTGCGTCCAGTGGCGAAGGAGCAAGTCGAAAGTCTTGGTGCTACTTTCGTGATGGTCGAAAGCGAAGAAACCAAGGCAGCGGAAACCTCCGGCGGCTACGCCAAGGAAATGAGCGAGGATTACAAACGCCGTCAGGCTGAGTTGATCGCCGAGACAATCAAGAAGCAGGATGTGGTTATCTGCACCGCGTTAATCCCCGGCCGCGCCGCACCGCGGCTTTTGACCGAAGAGATGTTGCGTAGCATGAAGCCCGGATCAGTCGTGATCGATCTGGCGGTGGAGCAGGGCGGCAATTGCGCGCTCAGCGAACCCGGCAAAGTGATCGAAGCGTTTGGGATCAAGATTGTCGGTCATCGCAATGTGCCGAGCCGTATCGCGGTCGATGCTTCCGCGCTTTATGCCCGTAATCTGTTGAATTTTGTGACTTTGATCTCTGCCAAAGAAGGCGGCCACCTTGCTATTAACTGGGATGATGAGATTGTACAAGCTGTCGCACTGACGCGCGATGGTGCCGTTGTCCATACGCAATTCCGCCAGCCAAGCGCAGCTTAAGGCAGAGGAGGTCCTCCCCCATGGAAGCATCCGACCCGCAAGACTACCGGAATACGAACTGGTGGATCACAAGTCTGGCGATCTCGATCGTTTGCTGCGCGATTTTGTTCGTCATATTCGCGGGTTATCTGGTCGACGTGAAGGAAAACCTCGCTGTATCGCGTATGCGTTCCGACATGATGGAACAACGGCTTAATACAATGACGACCGAAATGGAGAACCTTTATCGCCGGTCATCGGTACAGCAAATTCAGTTAATTCCCGCGGGCGCCTCTGTGCAGGTGCCGGTACAACCATCTGCACCCGAAGCGCCGGCCAAACATTAGGAGTTTATGCGTATGCCTTTAAATGATCTTACTTCAGGCCTTAACAGCCTCGTGGCCGATCAGCAAAAACTTGCTGACTTTGCTCGTGCGTTGGCGGCACAGGCACAGAACATGGCGTCACAAACCAATCTGCCGGAAAGCGGCCACAGCTTTTTTATCACCGGCCTCACGGTTTTCATTTTGGCGTGCTTTGTCGGGTATTACGTCGTCTGGCGCGTGACGCCTGCGCTGCATTCGCCACTGATGGCAGTGACCAATGCGGTGTCGTCCGTTATTATTGTTGGCGCTTTGTTGGCTGCCGGACCTGTCGAGATGACTTTATCCAAATGGATGGGGTTGGCGGCGGTGGTGCTGGCTTCGGTCAATATTTTTGGTGGCTTCATCGTCACCCAGCGTATGCTGCAGATGTATCGTAAAAAAGATCAAACAAAGAAGCGTTGATAGTCATGACCAGTCTCGTTGCCCTTGCTTATCTCTTCTCCGGCGTCTGTTTCATTATGGCGCTCCGCGGCCTTGCCTCGCCTGAAACGGCGCGTCACGGCAATATGTTTGGGATCGCGGGAATGGCGGTCGCCATTCTGACCACCCTTGGCTTAGTCGAGGTTACATCACTCTGGTTTATCGCCATTGCAATTGTATTGGGCGGCAGTATCGGTGCGGTCGTAGCGCGTAACATCAAGATGACGGCATTGCCGCAATTGGTGGCGGCATTTCACTCGCTGGTCGGTTTGGCTGCGGTTCTGGTGGCGGGCGCTGCTTTCAGCAATCCCGATGCCTATAACATCGCTAGCGGCGGCAAGATCCATCTCTCCAGCCTGATCGAAATGGGGTTGGGTGTCGCTATCGGTGCGATTACCTTTAGCGGCTCCATCGTCGCTTTCTGCAAACTGCAGGGGCTGCTTACTGGTAAGCCGCTGACATTTAAGTTTCAGCATCCTTTTAATCTGGCCCTCGGCGTACTTGTCTTACTGCTGATCGTTTGGTTGATCCTAAGCCAGTCGCCTTATGCCTTCTGGGGCATTGTCGGCGTCACATTCCTACTTGGTTTCCTGCTGATCCTGCCCATCGGCGGTGCGGATATGCCGGTGGTGATCTCGATGCTCAATAGTTATTCAGGATGGGCTGCTGCTGCCACAGGCTTTACGTTGGAAAATCCCTTGCTGATCATAACGGGTGCCCTGGTGGGCGCATCGGGCGCCATTCTTAGCTACATCATGTGTAAGGGCATGAACCGTTCGATCTTCAACGTTATTCTGGGGGGCTTTGGTAGCGATGGTGGTGGGGCTTCTGCGGCGGCTGGTTCCGGCGACCGCGCGGTGAAAGTGGGTTCAGCTGAAGATGCCGGGTTTATTCTCAAAAATGCCTCCAGCGTCGTTATCGTGCCCGGTTACGGCATGGCGGTGGCGCAGGCGCAGCATGCCTTGCGCGATATGGCTGATCATCTGAAAGCGGCTGGCGTGCAAGTACGCTATGCCATTCATCCAGTGGCAGGGCGCATGCCGGGTCATATGAACGTGCTGCTGGCTGAGGCCAACGTGCCTTACGACGAAGTGCTGGAGCTGGAAGAGATCAACCGTGACTTTGGCCAAACGGACGTAGCCTTTGTCATCGGCGCCAATGACGTGACAAACCCCGCGGCTAAAACCGATCCGAAATCGCCGATTTACGGCATGCCGGTTCTGGATGTCGAAAAAGCCAAGACGGTTCTGTTCATCAAGCGCTCAATGGCGACCGGCTATGCAGGCGTCGAGAACGAGTTGTTCTACCGCCCCAACACCATGATGCTGTTCGGTGATGCCAAGAAAATGTGCGAGGAGATTGTTAAAGCTTTGGAGTCATAACCATGATGATTAGCTTTGTTGTTCCGGCCCATAACGAAGAGGTGCTTATCGAAAAGTGCCTGCGTGCCATCTTGGCGGAGACTTCATGTACGAAATGTGAAGCTGAAATTATTGTCGTCAACAATGCCAGCAGCGATAACACACGGCACATAGCTTTATCCGTTCCCGGCGTCACCGTGGTTGATGAACCCATCAAAGGCCTCGTCAATGCCCGGCGGGCGGGCTATATGGCCTCCCACGGGGAGTTGATTGCCAATATCGATGCCGACACAATTATACCGCAAGGCTGGCTTGATAAGGTGCTGACGGAATTTGCCAAGGCCCCAAACATGGTCGCCCTCAGCGGGCCCTATATCTATTATGGTGTGCCGGAACGTGTCCGTTTTGTAGCGGCGCTTTTTTATAAAACCAGTTTCGTGTTTTATTCCCTGAACAGGCTTTTCAAGGTTGGTTCGATGATCCAAGGCGGCAATTTTGTCGTACGGCGTAGCGCCATGCAGGCGATTGGCGGCTTTAATATGGATTTCAGTTTTTATGGCGAGGATACGGATTTGGCGCGTCGTCTCAGCAAAGTCGGCGACGTTAAATTTTCATTCCAGCTGCCCGCTTTTTCTTCCGGTCGCCGTCTGGCAGGCGAAGGCCTTCTGATGACGGCGTGGCATTACTCGATTAATTTCATTTGGGCGACATTCATGAAGCGCCCTTATACCTACACCTCGGTCGATTACCGGGATGAGTGTTTGTGAGAGGTTGTTATTAAGGCATTGAAATTGTAGATTATTTCTGATTATTTAGTTGCGTTATTTTTAGATAAAGTACGCATTCGACATATTAACCGACTGAGTTTTTTTATGAAAACTGATAGTTACGACCTTCTTGGTGTCGCAAGGGGCGCCAGTCCCGATGATATCAAAAAAGCCTATCGCAAGTTGGCGATGCAAATTCATCCTGATCATAATCCGGGTGACAAGGTGGCTGAACAAAAATTTAAAGATCTCTGTGCAGCCTACGAAACTCTAAGTGATGATGATAAGCGGGCGGCCCTTGATCGGGAATTGGGTGTTTCTAGTAGTTTTGAAGAATTGTTTTCCAACGTCAAGGGGCCGAAATTCGAAGAAGGCTGGTTTTTCCAGAAGCGGCCTCAAAATATTCCGGGGTGGATCGCCTTTTTAAATAACAGCTTGTACAGGTCAAAGGCCTTTGAGGAAGCTGAAGATGAGTTGTTCCTAAAGCTACTCAATCCCGATGAGTATGTCGTTCAGGAGAATATTGTGCGGTTTCTGGAAGGCATAAAACCAGACGTGCTTGCCGAGACGACGGATTTAAAGGAGATGCTTTACCTGAAAGATCCCGATGGGTTTATCCTGCAAATGCTGCCTTATTATACTGGCAAACTCTCGTCGACATGTGTCCCCGCAATCTCTCGTATAGCTAAATCTTGCGATGATTGGCTGGCTGGCTTTTTCGATAGGCTGGATACACTCAAGGAAAGGACCTTCCTTGTAGAGCAAATCAACGCAATGATGAATGATGCCTCTATGGCAAAAGCACCGAAGCTTAGGGCAAAGATTGAGCAGGTAGGTAATGAACACGTTGACGCCGCGTTTATGAGATTTCTCCGCCGCAATGAACTGAAATTCGACAAAACACTTTAACATTTTTTGATAAGATCGATCATGAATATATTTATTACAATTATTGAAGTCGTCATCTACGGCTACGTGCTGCCCCGTACGATGGTTCATTTCCTTCGGCGTAACGATGAGAAGATACGTGAACGCTTCGACAAAGCGCTAGATCGCATGAAACTCATGAGCGATGAGCGTACTCGGTATGTGGACGAAACAAATGAGCTCCTCGCTAGGCTGGATAATGCTTGTGTAGGGTTAGGCAATGAAAACGAACAACTGAGATAGACAATCCTGGAGAGTCCTGGCAATCTCGATCGGCAGCGCTTGGCGGTCATGCTGAGAAAGATCAGGAATTTGGTCGCTGGCAATCAGAAACTTACGCGTGAAACTGAAAAAGCCAATATGATGGTTGAAACCACGAGATGGGAAAGAGATGTGGCGCGCGCCGAGATTAAGCGTCGCGACGAATTGGCTTTGGCACTGGCCGAAGAAGCGCAGATCAAAGTGCCGATCGAACAGACAAAACCAGCTGAAGAATCTGAGTTACTGAAAAGGGTACAAGTCGCTGAGGAACACGCTGCCGAGGTAACACAAGATAATGAAGTCCTTAGAAAGGATAATAAAGGTCTGAGAGACAGAAATGCAAATTTGGTTTCTATTATTAGTTCCCTAAAAATCGGTGAACCTCGTGCGACAGAAAAGGTTAGTGGGAATGGTAATGGTGGACATAAAGTTGCAATAAAAGATGCCAACACATTGCCTGCAGTAGCCGTCCCTGACGAGACGCCTGCGGTAAACAATAATACCATCCAGTGGATGATCGCGGGCCAATTGCAGACTATTCCAGTTCCCAAGGATTTAACGGAAGTAAAGCCATTTGTGGACCAGTACCTGGCCGGAAAAGTCGAATTATTACCGTGTGCCGTGAACGCAGCGAAGAAGGCAATTTATGAAGATATTAAACTTGTCTATCAGGCTTTACTGTTGCTGGGCGTTTACCGCGATATGATTGTGAGTGGCAATCCTCAGGAGAAGCGCCATTTTGAAGAAAAGCTCAAAGAATTGAGGCTTGAAAAGGGTGGCGCGGTTAGCAACAAGAGTACATTTGGTATCCGTAAAGATTATGAAGTTCAGTGGAGAGGTCAGAAGCGCGATTTAACAGATGCCTTGAAGAAAAAGAAATCCCACAATCCAAAACATACTCTACGCATTTATTTTTTTTATGATAAGCCGTCGCGCACAGTTGTCGTCGGTCACCTTCCATCCCATTTACGCAATCAATTGACCTAAGAAAGTCATATGGCTCAAACTAATCATTCTATCGACGAACTTCTGCACCGGCAGTCGCCGAATTACACGGGAGAAATAAGGGTCAGAAAAGACTTTATTATTGAAGCCCCGCCTGTGGGCTTTTTCCGTTTGGCGTTTGCCAAGACCGAAGAAAGCACATATGCCGCCATTCTTTATTATCTAAAATACCCACATGATTTCGATCCTTTGACCGGGAGCGACGATGCATATCCGGTGTGTATTATGGAAACCAATTCCTCGAAATGGGACCCACTGGATCCGCGGGAACAGCATAATACGTCATGGGTT